>WPCI01042912.1_pt1 | contig 66034 bp, 57 predicted proteins | sample 5399871 | NCBI WGS metagenome assembly WPCI01 (sample SAMN12869469, study PRJNA574797) | sludge metagenome | isolation source: wastewater treatment of pH7 | place: China:Beijing | collected 2019-05-20 | reverse complement strand
TTTCAGTCGGACTGTGTCGCGGCAACCTGACAAGACTAACATCATCTATGTGGCTATGCGAAATCGAGTACTTGGTGTCGTCGGAATTCTTTTCTCCATTTGGATGGGCGCTGGCCGGTGGGCATTTGGCGTCGGTGGGGAGCTGACTTGGTGGTACGTTCCGCTCATCACCATTCCCTTCCTGATCCTTCAGATTTGGGCGCTGCGGCAGGCGAGTGTTGCCGCTGGGCGAGGCCGTCCGGTCGGCCGCCAGTTCTACGTTGCAACGGTGGTTGCTTGGCTGTGCGCCTTCGGCTTCGGATTCACCGTGCCCGATAGCGTCAACGGTGAGCTGGTCTCGATTATGAGCCGGCTCTTCGGTGAGGCCTCGCTCGGCATGTCGATTGCGCTGTGCAATCCTTTCGGCATCATTGCGTTTTCCGGCATTATCGCGGCGTTGATCTTCGCAATTATGGCGGGCCGCGATCCGCGCCCGAGTGAGGACGATCTGCTCGGTGACGCCGAAGTGATCATGGTGGATCACCCGCTGCGATAACTCGGGCACTTCTCTGGCGCATCACGGCGCTCCCGAAACGCACACAGACCCGCTGCGCGGCCAATGAGGCCGAAGCAGCGGGTCTGTGTGGTTGCTGCGGGCTGCTAGCGGGTGAAGACTGCGAGTGCCTCAAGGTGGTGAGTGTGCGGGAACAGGTCGAAAGCGCGCAATGACGTGATCCGGTATCCCAACTCGTGAAGTGTCTTGGTGTCGCGAGCGAGAGCCACAGGATCGCACGCCACATAGACGAGGTTTGCCGGTTGGAGTTCACCCAATTGCGCGCAAACCTCTCCGCCTGCACCAGAACGGGGAGGGTCGAGCACCACGGTCGCGCGGCGCAGTCGCTCGCGCACCGGGGCGGGTGCGCGCAACAGATCGCTCAGGTATTTGTCGACGCGGGAGGTCAGCGCGAGTGCGCCAACCAGCTCGGAGAGATTCTCGGCTGCATCGTCGGTGGCGCCAGCGTCGGCCTCAACCGTCGTGACTTTGAGTCCGGGCCCTGCAGCTTCCGCCATTGCTGCGGCGAGCAGACCGGCACCGCCGTACAGGTCGAGGTTCGTGGCGCCTGCGTCAAAACGACCCGCATCGATCAGCTCAAGGATCGCGTCTCGCACTGCTTCGAAGAGGGTGAGTGGGGCTTCGCGATGCACCTGCCAGAATCCGCCTGCGCGCACGAGAAATTCCCGGCCACCTACGGACTCCTGAATGGCGTCTTTTTCGCCTGCCCGCGTGCGCTCGCCGGGGTATGACACGAGCATGCGCGGATCGTCTGCGCTCGGCGCGATCAGATCCACCGCCTCAAGATCTAGCATCAGATCGTCAAGCGGCGCGATGAATCCGATGCCCTCGCTTGCGAGCGGGAGGGACTCCACGGGAATGACGGTGCGGCTGCGGGCCGCATATGGGCCGACAACTCCGGATTCTGGGTCGATGTGCAGGCGCACTCGGGTGCGCCAGCCGAGCCCATTGCGTTCGTCATCGCCGGGAGCGGCTTCGAGTTGCAGGGACCCGCCAGCGATGGTGGCGATCGTGTCGGCATCGAGCCCGCCGAAACGAATGAGCGCGTCGGTCAGCACCTCTGCTTTCAGTGCGCGTTGCCGTTCCAGTGAAATGTGACCGAACTCGGCACCACCGGCACGTTCGTCTGGGTCGCGTTCGAGTGCTGCCTCGCTCCAGACATGCGGGCGACGATCAGGTGAGGCGGTGAGCACCTCGATTGTTGCGGCGCGAGCGAATGATTTCTTGCGGGCCTCGGTCACTCTGGCTCGCACCCGTTCGCCAGGGAGCGTGTCAGAGACGAACACCACGCGGCCTTCGTGACGTGCCACGCAGACGCCGCCGTGGGCGATGCCGGTCACATCGAGTTCAACTAGATCGCCGACTTGCAGCGCAGGAGGAGTGGTCATGGGTTCTATTCTCCCATTGACTGCTGCCTGTCTTGACTGTGGGTGCGGGGCGCGGGTGTTGCGCGCCGGTGTGTACTGCCGGTCTTGAGCGCGGGGGCGGGGCTGTGATCCCGTTGGTCTTGGCGCTCGGTTATGCCGAAGCGAGTTTGTCGAGGGCGCTGAACCGTTCGGCCAATTGGGTTCGCCGCGTCGCACCAAGTTTCGCTCTGGCTGCTGAGAGGTGAGATTCCACGGTGCGAATGCTCAATCCAAGCTGTTCGGCGATCTGCCGGTTACTGAGTCCTTCAATACACAGACGGGTGACCGAGGTTTCGCGTCTCGTGAGGCGTACAGCTTGCGGTGGAACAAGTGATTCCGTTGAGAACCAGGGAGCGTGCAGTTTGACTTGCTTGTCGAGTTCCTCGATAAGCACACTGCACTGGGTGACGCTTCCGGTGGCGCGTCGCCGCAAGAAGATGGCGCGTGCGTCGAGGAAGGCATATGCCGCCGGTGCCCAGAGATGCTGGTGTTGCAGGGCGATCCCAATGCGTTGCAACGCGACGGGATTCTGGGCTTCGCGTGCTGCGAGATGCGCCGAGATGAGGCGGAAGATGGGGAGCGGGCGAGACGGCGGTGCACCCTCTGGCTTGCGGGAAGGATCGAGCGTGGGGAGACTGATCGAATCGAGATCCCCGAGCACATAGTCGAGGAGCAGATGGCGACGTTCTGAGCGCTTCCCCGATGCTTTTAGGGAGAGTTCCTCACCGATTTCGGCGATGCGTGCGCGAATTCGTTGCGGGAGGAAGTAGGGGAGCGTCTGTGCCAGTGACTCCCATTCGAGTGCGGCGCGGGCCGCATTTCCCGTGGCAAGCGCAGTGATTGCGGCGCAGAAGTGCTGTGCCCAAAGCGCATGCAGCATTGCTCCGGGAAGCCGCGCAACGGTGTGCTGCAACCCCTGTGCTGCCGAATTATTTTCGGCGGTAAGGAGGCAAAGCAGTGCCTCAGCGATGGCGCTGGTGGCGAGCAGGTCGTGCAATTCGCCATTGTCTGACACGGCAAGGGCCGCGATCCGCTGAAATCGTGAGGGGGAGTGCTGTGCCCCGGCGATACGACCGGCAGAACCGGGCTGGTTGAAATGTGGCGACGGCTGCACGCCGAAGCTCAGCTGATCGAGCGCATAGAGCTGCTCTGCGAGGATCGCCACCTCCGGCATTGGGTGTGTGCGGGCTGTCTCGATGATGGCGAGCGTGTCTTCATCGAGGGGGAGGCTGTCATTCAGCCGCGCAAACACCAGATTTGCTTGTGTAGACGCTGAATCAACGGGTGAAGGGGGTTCCCCGGGCGAACGGTCGATGAGCAGAGTGAGCGGTCCAGTTTGCGTGTGTGAGCCGTCGCTTTGTGCGATGAGCTGCTGCTTGAGAAAGTCGAGCGCAATCTTGCGTTCGGGACTCACTGAATTGCCGATCGTCGCGGCTGGGGTGTCACTGGGAGAGACCAGTGAGCGGTAGGTGCGTAATCCTTCGATCGGGCCACGGAAGAGTGTGGTCGAGCGCACGCGGTCGATATCGCTAAAGGCGGGTGCCCCGCCTGCTCGGAGCATGAGATCCCGGGATTCTGACCGGCCAAAGAGCAACAGCATTGAGGCCAGTTGGGTGCTCAGCTGCGAGTGGAGTTGCACGTTGCTTTGGTGAGAGAGTTCGGAGGGGCTTTCCGCGAGCACTGCCGAGTCGAACGCCCACGCACAGAACATGGACTCCCGCACCGAAAGCGGGATCCCGATTCCTTCCTGCATGAGCAAGACGTTCGCTGCGGTCGCGGCCGTGCTTCGCATCACCGCGGGATCGAGCTGCGGCAGCATAGCGGCGGCGTAGAGTTCCGGCACTCCATAGGTGCCAGAGTGCGAGGAGGCACTTACCAGCAGTCCTGCTTTGCGCAGCGTGCTGACCCGTTCGTTCCCAATGAGGTAGCTTGCCCCGTCGATACTTCGGGGTTCCACGCTGGCCAGTACGAGTGCTGCGGCGATGTCGGCCTGCTCAAGGTTTTCTTCTGCCACGCGCGAAGCAAAACTCAGAGAAGGCAGGTGCAGATCACTTGAGTTGATCCCGGTGATTTGCGGGAGCGGATCGGCCTGCACTTTTCCGGCCGCGGCGAGTTTGAGCAAATCGAGCAACCAGCCGGGGCGGCCCCAGGAGAGCGAGGCAACGGCGCTGATGGTTACGGAATTCAGCGGGGTGAGCTGTTTGGTGTGTGCGAGCCGTTCAGCCTGCTCTTGCGTGAGCGGATTCAATCGCAGGTTCTGTGTCTGCGCGAGCGCGTTGGCCGCTGGGTGTGCGGCTGCGGTGAGATCGAGCATGACCTCTTCATAGGCGTGCGCATCGACATCGGTGTTGAGCGTGCCAACGACTTTCACGCCTGTGGCTATTTGGTCAGCGAGTGCTCGCAGCACGCGGGCGCTTGTCAGCTCTAGATTGCCAAAGAGCAAGATATCGCCTGGTAAGGCGGCGTTGATGAGCGAGAGCACCTGGGGATCGTCGTGGGCGACGACCGTGTGCGGGGTCCCGGCGGCCTTCAATCGTGAAGAGAGAGCTCTCAGCGCGTGGCTCTTCCCGCTCTGTCTCGGGCCGCTCACCAGGATGGCATCAGTTTGGGCAAGGTGCAGAGTCAGCTGCTCAATCAGTTCATCCCGTGGCACGCCAAACTCCCCTCCCCCAAAAATCGCCTGGCGTTCCGCTCTGATCACAAAGGCTGGTCATCGCGGTAGCTGTTGACTCGGGATGAGTTTAGCCCGCTGCGCGCCTCAGCTGAGGGAGTCGCCAACTCCTGAGACCTATGGAATGGCATGTTTCCGGGGCAGAATTCGAAAAACTCAGTAGTTCACGATTTCATCTCAGTCTTTGCGCGGGAACGCTTCGGGGATACCTATCCTCTTCGCCTGAATCGCGACCGCTGTTTTACGCTCACAGCAAACCGCTCCATCCAGGTGGGCGGTGTGATCGATGTATTTCGGTGCAACCACGACCAAGGACTCTGGGGGATACGCCTTGAAACGTAACGAATTGCGGCACCGGTGGAGACGCGCGTCTCGACCGGTCGCCTTCACCACAGCGGCTGCGCTGGCAGTAGCAGGAGTCGCCACCGGCGTTGCTGCGTCCAACGCAGACCAGCGCACACTGCCGACAGGCGAAGTATCGGCTGCGCACTCCCACTTCCTTTACGTGCCGGGCCTTGGTCTTGACGTCGCGGGAGCCGGTGTCGCTGATACGAAATTCTCAAGTGGAACAGCTTCGTCCAGTGAGGCGTTGAACGTCGCCCTGCTGAACGGGCTCGCCGACCTCAACCTCGGCACTCTCTCGTTGCCGTTGCTGACCGACGGGAGTGCCCCAGGACTGCTCGACCTCGGGAGCAACATCGGGCTCGTGCAGAGCTACGCGATTTCACCCTCAGAAGTGTCGTCGATCAGTGCCTCTGGTGCGGTGAACGACCAGGGTGCAATCAATCTTGACCTTGTGCGAAACAGCCCAGGGTATGAGCCCGCATCGCTCGATCTGACTCACCTGTTCAGCCAGCTCAATATCACCGGGCTGACCGATGAACTCCTCGACGGCGCAAAGATCGAACTCGGTGTGCTGAGCTCGCGCGCCGAGAAGACCGATGGCGTCGTAGACCGGTCATATGCGCTCGCAGATCTGAATGCTGAATTGAGCGCTCCGATCCTCGGCACCGTGACCGATGCGGTGGATCAGGTAGTCGGTACTGCTGGCACCGCGATCGATGGTCTTGTGGGGCCGGGCGGCGCCCTCACCGCGACTGTGAGCGGATTGGTCAACGCCATCAACCTCAATATTCCGTTGGTGGGCGGCCTGACCTCGAGCATGGATCGCTTCGAGATCAACACGACCGGTCTCGTCAGCTCTGTGCGGAGCGAATTGCTCACCACGACGATCAACAACGCGACTGCGACATCGCCCGCTTCTATCGAGGTAGATCTGGCGACCGGCAAGGTGCAGGTTGACCTTGAGCAATTGCTGATCGGGCCCGGTGGCAAGTACGAAGGCCTCGGTCTGAACGGCCTGCCCGCGAACACTGATCTGCTTGAAGCCGAAACGGTTGAAGCGCTTGCGAGCGGACTCTTGAACGCGCTCACCGGTGCAGCGTCGACCTACCCGAACTCGCTCACCGCAAATGCAACGCGTATCGTGCAGGAGGGGCTCTACAGCCTCGAAATCGGCCTCGATCTTGGCTTCGACGTGCGTCTCCTCACCGTGCCTGTCGGCGGTGTGAGCGCCTCGCTGCTTGACGTCAACGACAACCCAGCCACGCTGGGCGGATTGCTCGGCCAGCAGGACTTCACCCCGGTTGAATTTGACCTCACCGGTAGCGGCCTGCTTGGCGGCCTGTTGAACCCACTGCTTGGGCTGCTCAGCGGTCTCGTCACCGACCTTGTCGCTGCTGTGGGACAGGTCATCACCCCGGTGATCAATACGGCAGTCAGCAATGTCACCCCGACCGTGCTGAGTGTGCTGAACCCGCTGCTTGACGGCCTGCTGGGGAACAATGGCGCACTGCTCAAGCAGGTGCTGAATGCCTTGGCAACGATTACGATCAACGAGCAGACCGAGGGCGACCTCGGGCCAGAGAGTTACACCGTGCGCGCGCTCGCAGTTCGGGTGCTTCCAGGGGTGCTCGGGAGCGCGGCAGTCGGCGTCGAAATCGCTTCATCGACCATCACCGCCGAGGATCCAGCAGCTGAGCTCACGGCGAACCCTGCACAGGTGGTGCGTGGTGATGTGGTGACGCTCAGCGGTCAGACCTTCACCGCGAACTCTCCTGTGACGGTGCTGGTCAATGGTGTGGAGGATCCGGCGCTTGCGGGAACCACCGATGCGAGCGGCGTAGTCACCGCAAGCTGGACTGTTCCAAACAACCAGGCAGTTGGCACGGTCACGTTCACCGCGACCGATGGCGCTGGTCGGAGTGACACCGCGACGACGGAAGTGGTGTTGCCGGCACTCACCGCGAGCAACGCGGTTCAGGGTGGCACTGTGTCGCTGACCGGATCGAACTTCGTTCCGGGTGAAGACGTCACAATCTCGCTGCCAGACGGCACCACTGTCGTCGTGACCGCAGACAGCACCGGTGGAATCACTTCCCAGTGGGCGGTGCCGCACACCACGGCTCCCGGTGCAGTGAACTTTGTGGCGACTGGCGAGAGCGGACGCACCGCCTCAGCAACCGCGCAGATCACGCGAGCTGTGGCAACGTTGTCGGCGTCGCCGAATCCGGTGGAGCCTGGAAACACAGTGACCCTGACCGGCGGCAACTTTGCGCCAGGTGAGGCCGTGACGCTGACCCCTCCCGCAAGCTGCATCATCAGTGCGGGACTCCCGGTAACTGCCGATCAGAATGGCGCTTTCACGGTTACCTGTGTCGTAGATTCCTCGCTCGCTGACGGAACCACGCTGTCGTTCGAGGCAACTGGCTATGACAGTGGTCGGACAGCGAATGCGACGACGCTTGTCGATTCGCAGCCAGACCCGGCAGCGAACGCCAATGCGTCGGCGTCGGCAGCGGCTTCGGCGCAAGCAAACGGCAATAACGAGGTTGCGGCTCAGGCTGCTGCGCTCGCTGCGGCGATGGCGGATAACTCCACCTCTGCCGACGCTGCGGCTGACCCGAACGCTGAGGCTGCTGCTCGCGCTGCTGCTCGCGCAAACGTTGAGGCGAGTGCTTCAGCTGATGCCTCAGTGACGGCTACCTCAACAGCCAACGCCTCGGCTCAGGCGGCGGCTCAGGTCACCGCAAACAGCACCGCGACTGCCACTGCTGATGGGTCGGCAGCCATTTCTGCGCAGGGAACTGTGGATGCGCGTGCCGCGTCGCAGGCTGCCGCGAACTCGGCTGCGAGCAGCCAGGCGAATGCGTCGGCTGATGCCTCGCAGGATGCGACCGCGAATGTGCAGGCAAACGCAAACGCGTCGGCTTCGGCTTCGGCCTCTGCTCGGGCGAACGGCAACCAGGAGGCGGCAGCTCAGGCTGCGGCTCAGGCGGCCGCGTATTCTGCAGCGAATAGCGATGCGAGTGCCGCGTCGACAGCCGACGCCACCGCTGCTGCTGATGCTGCCGCGTACACCTCGGTTGAGGCTGATGCATCAGCGAATGCCTCTGGCACGATGTCATCGTCCGCGAACTCGGCGGCAGTTGCCTCAGCGACTTCCACCGCGCAAGCTACGTCAACAGCGTCGGCGGCTGCCACCGCTTCGGCAGATCAGAATGCTGATTCTGATGCCAATGGCGACAACTCGGCAGATTTCGATTCAGCGTCAGCGGCCCGTGCCGCGGCGATGAACTCGGCGACTGCTGACTCCTCCGGATCCACCGGCGCTTCGGCTGATGCATCGCAAGACGCAGCAGCGAATGTTCGCGCGAACGCCAATGCGTCTGCGTCGGCTTCTGCGTCGGCTGATGCTGATAGCCACAGCAACCCGGCGGCTCAGGCGGCGGCTCAAGCTGCGGCGTTCACTGCGGCTCAGAGCGATGCCTCGGCAAGCGCAACTGCAAACTCGGAGGCTGCGGCTCAGGCGGCGGCGCGAGCGAGTGTGCAGGCGGATGCGACGGCGAATGCGTCTCAGAACGCGGGATCCTCGGCGCTCGCTGCGGCGCTCTCGACGGCGGATACCTCTGCCGCGCAGGATGCCAACTCCACCGCTGCGGCTGATGTGAACGCTGAGGCATCGTCGGCGGCGGCAGCTCAGGCGACCGCTTCGGCTGATGCGTCGACGATGGCTGCGGCTGATGTCAACGCTTCGGCTTCGGCTGCGGCGTCGGCACAGGCAGACAGCAACGCGAATGCCGCAGCTCAGGCTGCTGCTGAGACGGCTGCAATGGCGGATGCTTCGACGACCGTGACCGCGAGTGCGACGGCTCGGGCGAACGCAAATGCTGAGGCTGCGGCCGCTGCTGCTGCGCAGACCGCCGCTCGCGCGAATGTGCGGGCAGACGCTTCGGCGACTGCCTCGCAGGACACCTCCGCGCAGGCAAACGCTGCGGCAAACACTGCGGCTCAGGCGAGTGCGGACCACACGGCGAGCACCAACGCCGCTGCTGATGCTCGTGCTGAGGCGGAGGCGAATGCGAATGCATCGTCTGCTGCTGAAGCATCGGCTCGCCAGGCAGCGAACGCTGACTCGACGGCTGATGCCGCGGCAAGTGCTGCGGCGACTGCGTCGGCAACCGCTCGTGCGGGTGCGACTTCGACCGCCAACGCTTCGGCTCAGGCCAGCGCGGCGTCGCAAGCAGCATCTCAGGGTGTGGCGAATGCCAGCGGCGGTCAGAAGCTGTCGAACACTGGTGCGGCGCAGACGACCGGCATTGCGGTTGCGGCGATCGTGTTGCTCCTGGTGGGTGGCTTGGCGATCGTTGCGAGCCAGCGACGGAAGGCTGCGAAGCAGTAGTCCTGCTGCGAAGAGAACTCGCGATTGATGCGGCCGGGGGAGCTTGTGCGCTCCCGGCCGCATCGGCCATTCTTCGCATGATTTCCAACAGATGATCATTATTGGCCTGGCGTGAGGTACCACGTACCCAAGCACGTCAGTGTCGATCGCACCCGGAGGGCAATGTGACACCCACAACACCAGGTGATGAGCGCACCTCACCCCGCACGAGCAACAGTGATCTCCCGCGAGCACAGCCGAGCGAGGACGATCCGCTTTCCTCTCCCGAACGCGCGCCGGAAGGACGCCCCGCACAGACAAAGCCGAAAGCATGGGTGCGCGCACTCGCTGCGATTGCGGTGCTCGCTACTGCGTGGCACATTCTTGCGTCATTTCTCTGGATCGCTCCATATTCAGAGAACGCGCGAGAAGTGGTGCCCGGCACGATGCTCACGAGCTATATGATCCCGTTCTTTGGGCAGTCCTGGAGCGTATTCGCTCCCGAACCCATCAACGGTGACTACCACTTCAACGTGCGCGCGGTGCTCAGCCCGGCCGACGGGCAAGAAGAGGTGACCGGGTGGGTGAGTGCGACCGATGTCGAGCTCTCCATGCTCAAGTACAACCTTTTTCCACCGCGTGCCGGTATCCAGTCGAGCGAACTCGCCTCCAGCTATAAGGGCGCATTTGACGGCATGGGCGATGTGGATCGCGCGGTCATCGGTGGTGACTTCACCGTGAACGACTGGGAGGTGGGCCTGCGCGCCGCTCTCGAACAGCAAGAAACCGCAGATGGTTCGAGTGAAGAAGCCCGTGAGAAGAAGATTTCAGAACTCCTTGCCCAAGAACATCGCAGCACGGCATACGCCACTCAGGTCGCTCGCGCGATCTGGGGTGAAGACGTGACCCAGGTGCAGTATCGGGTGAGCCGCCAGAACATCATTCCTTTTGCTCAGCGCCATGATCCAGCAGCGGTCAGGCCAGAGCCAATGATCGTCTTACCGGGGTGGCGGGGTCCCATTGAGAATGAGTCCCAGAATGACGGCAATTTCGGCGATGTCTTCCGCAGCCAATTCGAAAGGATCACGCGATGAGTGAGCAGGGCACAACTCCGGTGGCGCGTTTCGGTGGCTTCGTAGGAAGCATCATCTCAGCCGTGTGGATGGCGGCGATGAACGGCATTGGTTCCGCCATCGCCTGGTTTGAACGATGGCTGTTTGACGGCAAGAAAGCGCTCTACGGTCTCGCCGTAACCCGAATGATGTTCGGGCTCACCGCGCTCGGACTCCTGCTCGCGAATTTCAGTACCCGACTGTACACATTTGGCTCCGGGTCGGCCTGGAACGGTGAGATCGCGAGTCCCGTGAGTGATTTTCCTCGCATCTGGCTCTTCAGTCTCTTTCACGCGGTCGCAACGAACGATGTGCTGTTTACGCTGTTCTACCTGCTCTTGATAGTGCTTGCCGTGCTCTTCATGATCGGCTGGCGCTTTCGCATTGTGCTCCCGATCTTCTTTGTGCTCTGGGTGAGCTTCATCGAGATGAATGACATGGTCGGCGATCAGGGCGACAATATGTTCCGGATCGCCCTGCTGCTGCTCTTCTTTGCCGACCCCGCTGCTCGCTGGTCGCTCGATGCTCGCCGAAGAGCCAAACGGGAGTGGTTCGCAGAGGGAAGCTCGCCCCGGCACATCGGCACCGTACTGCACAACCTCGCTCTGGTGGCGCTGACCGCACAGGTCGCGTTTGTGTATGGTTCCGGCGCGCTCTACAAGGCGCAGGGCAACCCCTGGGCTCAGGGGTGGGCAGTGTACGACCCCCTGCAGACCGCGCGTTTTGGCACCTGGCCAGTGCTGAGCGATCTGATCACCGCGTGGGGGCCGATGGTTGCGATCGGCACCTGGGGTTCGATCCTCTTGCAGTCCGTGTTCTTGCTTGCCTTGCTTTCGAGGCCGACTCGATTGCTTGCCCTCTTTGGCATTCTCGGGTTCCACATCATGATCGGCGTGCTGATGGGGTTGCCGTGGTTCTCGCTGACCATGATCGCGATCGATTCGATCTTCATTCGAGACCGCAGCTGGAAGCGGATCACGAATGGCGTGAGCCGAAGATGGAACGACGCCATGAAACCGGGAACCGCGCCAGCGGTCTCCGCCTAAGCGCACTTCCGTTTCGATATGGTCGCCCCTGCTCGGCGAGCGGCGCAGATCACACCATTGTGTGAGACACGCACTCGTCGCGTAGGGGCGTTCTCGACCTACGCGTGGCACGGGTTTATGCTGAGTTCGTGAACGCTGACGAGGTTGTCATTTCAGCCAGAGATCTCACTGTGCGTCGCGGCCGACGCACGGTTTTTCGCGAGATCAGTCTGGAAATTCCGCGCGGGCAGGTGACCGGATTGTTGGGTCCCTCCGGCTGCGGCAAAACGACACTCATGCGCACCATCGTCGGCGTGCAGGCGGGCGTGACCGGCGAGGTGTTGGTGCTCGGGGAGCCGGCGGGTTCTCGCGGACTCCGGCGGCGGGTCGCGTATGCCACTCAGGCTGCGTCGGTCTACGACGACCTCAGCGTGATGCAGAATCTTCGCTATTTTGCGCGGGTGCTTGACGCGCCAAAGAGCGATGCTGAACGGGTGCTCGAGCTCGTGGGGCTTGGATCCCAAGCGCAGCAACGGGTCGAGGCCCTTTCGGGCGGGCAGCGCGGCAGAGTCTCGCTTGCGGTGGCGCTGCTCGGAAACCCAGAACTCATCGTGCTTGACGAGCCAACCGTGGGACTTGACCCGGTGCTCCGCTCCGAGCTGTGGCAACTCTTTCGTGAGCTTGCCGACGGTGGTGCGACGCTGCTGGTGAGCAGCCATGTCATGGATGAGGCCCTGCGCTGCGATCGGCTCCTCCTGATGCGCGAGGGATGTATTGTGGCCGACACCACCCCGAGCGAACTGTTGCAGCGCACGGGCACGAGCGACCCCGAGCAGGCGTTTCTTGCGATGATCGCTGCAGACGAATCCCAACGAGGGTATTCCCCGAAGCACGGCGGGGGTGATCCTCGATGAGCCCCGTGCGAAGTGTGGCCACGGCGGGAAGAGTGCTCCGACAACTCGGCCACGACCCACGATCAATCGGGCTGCTCTTGCTCATGCCGAGCCTGCTCGTGGGCCTGTTCGCCTGGTTGTTCAGTGATCAGGAGGGCGCGTTCGATCAATTTGGGGGTCCGATCCTTGCCCTCTTCCCGTTCATCCTGATGTTCGTGGTGACCTCCGTCACGACGCTTCGTGAGCGTCGCTCTGGCACGCTCGAACGCCTGATGACCACCCCGCTCGGCAAGGCGGATTTCATCGTCGGCTATGCGCTCGCCTTCGGTGTCGTGGCAATTGTGCAGGCGCTTGTCACGGTCGGCTTTGCCGTGTGGGTGTGCGGTCTGAGCGTGTCGGGCCCGAGTTGGCAGCTTGGCGTGGTTGCGGTGCTAGATGCGCTACTTGGCACGGGGCTTGGCTTGTTTGCGAGCGCGTTTGCGCGCACCGAGTTTCAAGCGGTGCAGTTTATGCCTGTGTTTGTGTTTCCGCAGATTCTCTTGGGTGGATTGCTGATGCCGCGCGAGCAGATGCCCGATGTCTTGCACGCTATCTCGGATTGGCTGCCGCTCAGCTATGCGATCGATGCGGTGAACGCGGTGGCGGCAGGCAATGAGGGCTGGGATTTGGGTGCACCACTGTTGGTGATTGGTGCGGTGACGCTCCTCTCACTCGTGCTGGCGTCGTTGACACTGCGCAGAAGAACGCCTTAGTCACGCAATAGGCTGAGGGCATGCGCCTCTATCTTGCTTCGACCTCGCCCGCTCGACTCGCAGTGCTGCGCGCTGCCGGGATCGAACCGATTTGTTTCTCTCCCGAAGTTGATGAGGCGGCAGAGGTAGCTGCGCGCGAGGCAACTCTTGGCCGCGCGCTTTCCGCCCCGGAGCTGACCGAATACTTGGGTCGGCTGAAAGCCGAAGATGTGGTGCGGCGGCACGGCGCCGAGATCGATGGGTTGGTGCTTGGCGGCGATTCAGCGTTCTTGCTGCACGGCGAGATTCTGGGGAAACCCCACGAAGCTGAGATCGCGCTCGCCCGTGCCAGGCAGCATCGTGGGCAAACTGGGGTTTTGCATTCGGGGCACTGGCTCATTGATCACAGCGGGGGATCGGTGCAGGGAGCGAAGGGCTCGGTTGACACTGCGACGGTGTCGCTCTCGGCAGATGTGAGTGATGCTGAGCTTGAAGCGTATGTGGCGACCGGAGAACCGCTGGAACTCGCGGGCGGGTTTGCGATTGACGGTCTCGCCGGTGCGTTCATCGACCGCATTGAGGGTGCGCCCAGCTGTGTGATTGGACTCTCGCTGCCTGCCCTGCGGCGTTTGGTGCTCGATCTGGGGCACGAGTATTCGCAGTTGTGGAATCGGTAGCCGGGCGATGCCCAACGATCCTCAGACTGGATCGCTGGGCATCGCCGCTGCGGAGCGTGGTTACCCGAGCGCGATTGCGAGTTCGTTCGGCACGAAATCGAAGGATCCGGTGGCGAGTACCTTTCCGCTGGTGAGATCGACCGAGTGTACGGACTTCGTTGCTGGGTCGGTGATGTAGGCCACCTCTCCGTCTACCTTGATCGCTGGGTGAGCATCTTGCCACGCCGCGGGGCCTTCCCACGGGTCAATCACCGGGTAGGCATCGGTGAGCGCACCGCTCTCTGGATCGAGCACGTGAATCTGGCCATCAGTTGAGAGGATGTACGCGAGGTCTCCCGGCCCACGAGCCATATCGCGGAAGGTGTATCGCACCTCCTCCGGCAGATTCACCACCTTCAGGCTGTCGCGTTCGGTATCAATCAGGGTGACTGCGCTGAGCAGGTAGCCCTCGGCGTCGGGGTCGTTCTTGTAGTCGCCGACTACGAGGGGGCTGGTGTCGGAGACGAAGGCGTTCCCCATCCGACCGTATTCGTCAGGTGCCGTGAGCTTCACAAATTCACCTTCGTGGTAGACCAGGGCGCCGTTCTCGCAGCCGAAGACCACCGCCTCGTGTGCCGCAGTGCCTTCTCCGTGGATCCCGGGGCACTCATTGCTCATCGCCTCTTCGTGCCAGTGGTCATCGTGCGGGTGCAGGGCGACCGCTCCGCTTCGTGCATTGCTGTCACCGACCGTGGTGAGCAGTGTGCCATCTGACAGCACAATCGATACGCCGTGGTGCGCAGACTCCGCGGTGTAGCTGGAAGTGTGTGCCGGGGCGCTGTAGCCGTGGGCGAAGGCATCAGTGTCGAGAATGGTCGTCGTGCCGGTTCCATCGTCGTACAGCACCGTCTTCCCCTCGTGCACGACGACGTGACCGGCGGTTTTCGCGTCGAAGACAAGGTCGGTGAGGTGCAGCTCACTGGTATCGAGCATCTGGAACCCGGCAGAGGTGGTGACGGCCACCGTGCGACCATCGCCGAAGGGGTTGAGTCTTGTGAACTCTTCGGTGGGGAAGGTATCGAGCACTTCGAGCGACTCGGGATCGAGCACAGCGATGCCGCCTTCATACGAGACCGCAATCCGGCCCTCGGTGGTGTCGTGGGTGTGGGCAGCGGAGTCATCGCTGGCCGAGCTCTCAGTGGTCGCGCTTGCGCATGCGGTGGCTAGCAGCGTGATTCCTGCGAGCGCAGCGGTTGCGGCGATCACTCGGGAGTGTGGTTTCATTGTTTTCCTTTCAGGTGGTGCTCAGCGGGTGAGCCCGTGTGTGATGCGCTCCGTGTTTGCTCGCATCATGGTCAGATAGCTGTCTGCTCCCTCGCCTGCTTCGGTGAGGGATTCGGTGAAGAGTTCGACGACCTCGATGTGCACGTCTGCTTCGCTTGCGAGCACCTGCACGAGGCGATCGGATTGTGACGATTCGGCGAAGATCGTCGGCACGCCCGCGGCCGAGATAGCGTGGGTGAGATCGCGAAGATCTGCCGCGCTTGGTGCTGCAAGGGTGCTGCCTCCGGGAATGATCGCGCCGACGAGAGTGAAGCCGTAACGTGAGGCGAGATACCCAAAGACGTGATGGTTTGTGACGAGGGCACGTCGGTGGGGAGGGATTGTGGCAAATGATTGCTGCATTTCGGCATCCAGTTCCTTGAGCTGCTCTCGGTAGCTCGCGGCGTGTGAGTGGATGGTCTCAGCGTTGATCCCTGGGATCTCTGTCAGCGCCTGTTCGAGTCCGGTAACGACATCGAGCATGCGCGCTGGATCTGTCCAGAAGTGCGGATCGACTGCTCCGGCGGCATCACCTTCTTGGTAGCTCAGCGTCTCAATGTGCTCACCCGCCACGAAGCTCGGGACATTCGCGGCGGTCGCGCTGTCGAGGTGCTGCTGAAGCCCCTCTTCAAGGCCGAGTCCATTCGAGACGAGGAGGTCGGCTGAGCCAAGAAGGGCCGCTTCTTGCGCGGAGATCTCGAAGGAGTGCGGGTCAGCGTTTGGTTTCATGAGCGTGGTGACTGTGGCTTCGCCAGCGACGATCTGCGTGACGACGTCGCCGAGGATGTTGGTGGTGACGACGATCGTTGGCCCGCCTGATGCGGCGTCATGAGGTTGCGGGGAGCAAGCGCTGAGTGAGCCGAGGCCGAGCGCCGCGATCCCGAGTGCTGCGATGCCGCGTCGAGCGATTCGCCAGGAGAGCATTGCGAGCTTCCCCTTCCGGGGCACAGCTGAGTGGATCATCGTCCGACCTCCAGCAAGTGGTGTGCAGCTACCGGAGTGTGCAGGGTGCGAGCGACCCGCACCTCACCGGCGAATGCAATCTCGTAGACCACTCCAGATTCAGGATCGTTGAGGTAGCCACGATGATCATCTACGGTCAGTGACACCCGAGTGTCAGGGTGCGGGATGAGCGGATCGGTTGATCCGGTGAGCGTCCCCGTGTTGGCGAGGTAGACGAGCACCCGGCCGTCCGTGTCGAGCGCAAGCACGTGACCTTCGGCGTCGTCAACGGCCGCAACGCGCGCGAGGGGCCTCTCGCTTGCGACGAACTGCCAGGTTTGTGCGCGCGTGTGCAGCAACCAGAATCCGGCCTCACCGGCGAGCGCGGCGACCACGGGCCTGCCCTTGCGTGAGTTGAAATCGGTGGCGGGGCCGGCTCCGGCGATTTCGGGGGTGGGGATCACTTGCAGTGACACGTCGCCGTCGTGCGCTTCTGCAAGCACGGCTCCGTCTGCACAAGCGATCACGAGTGCAGCGCGGGTGGTGACTGAATCTGAGGCGTCGGTGCACGGCACGCTCGTCTCGCTCTCGCTCCCGTCTGCATGATGCCAGATGAGCTGCTCGCCGTGGCTGACCAGAGCGCCGTCACCAAGCGGCGCGATGATCCCGCGTGATGCTTCGGTCGTTACTCTGAACTGTTCGGAGATTCTGCCTTCTGCCAGTGCCGCATTGTCGATGAGCACGGCCTCTCCTGTATCGGGAAAGTACACTCCGGTGCTGCCCGCAGTAGCAAGCATCCCGGTCGATACTGTGGCTATGCCCCCGCCCGGGACCGTGCCGAGGTGGGTCGGCGCGGCTTGGTAGTAGTGGAAGTGATCGACGTGATCCCAGGTCCATCTGCCGGAGTCGATAATGTCGACTCCCTTCGCGGTAGACACGAAGCCGTATCTGCCGTCGCTGGCCACCGCCAATGGCGCGCGCACGGGGTCGAGCGCCGAGGATTCGCCGGTGCCAAGGTCGAGCATTCCGACGTGACCGCGTGAGTCGATTGCGATGAGCGCGAGCGGAGCTTCGGCGACTTCTGTCGCGCCGTCGATCTTTCCGTGGCCGTCGCTTGAGGTGTCGTGTCCGGGTGGAGATGGGTGTGCTGGTGGCGTGGGTGCACAAGCGACGAGAGGAGTCAGTGCAAGCGCAATCGACATGACGAGCAGGCTGTTTCGCAGTTTCATGGCGTCCTTTCTTGAAGAGTGGGGGTGCGCAGGCGCCGAGTGATTGCGCGTGAGGCGGTGGAGAATGCGGCAACGAGGATCGCCGTTCCCGCGATGGTGGCTCCTGCCGCGGTGCTGAAATGCCAGGAGGCGAGAAGGCCGAGGCTGACCGAGAGCGTGCCAGCGCCTGCCGCCAGGAGCATGAGGGTGAAGATGTGCTTCGACCAGGATGCGGCCGCGATTGCTGGTGCGAGTAGCAGGCCAACGACGAGCAGGGTGCCAACTGCTTGGAATGATGCGACGACCGCGAGGGTGACGAGTCCGACGAGCACGGCCTGCGCGAGTCGCGGGGCGAGTCCGAGGGTGGCGGCGATTCGCGTATCGAATGCTGCTGCTACAAAGGCGCGATGAAAGATCGCGGCAGCGGCGACGGTGACGACCAGTGCGAGTGTGAGCATCACGATGTCTGCGGAGCGAATGGCGAGGATGTCGCCAAAAAGCAGCGCAGTGGCGTCTGTGGCGAAGCTGCGTGAGTGGGAGACGATGATTACTCCGAGCGAGAGCATCGCTACAAAGAGCAGTCCGATGCTGGTGTCGTAGGAGAGGCGCCCGCGTCGTTGCAGCAGGCCGATTGCGGCGCTCATCACCACGGCGCTCGCCGCCGCGCCGAGGAGCACAGGTGCGCCAATCACGGTGGCGAGGGCGACGCCTGGCAGCATTCCGTGGCCGATTGCTTCGCCCAGAAAAGCCATTCCTCTGATGACGACCCAGGTGCCGACGACGGCGCAGATTCCTGCGACGAGAATGCCGCCGACGAGGGCGCGCACAAAAAAGTCGGCTGAAAGCGGATCGAGTAGCGCGGTCATGATGAACCACTATAGAACAGAAATGATAATCATTATCAACTGCTAGGCTCACTCCGGTGACGACCCACACTCTCTCTACACACCAAGTGAGCTTTGGCTACGACGGCCACGATGTCTTGCGCGAGGTCACTTTTGACTTGCGAGCAGGAGAAGTGACGGCCCTCGTGGGGCAAAACGGTTCCGGCAAATCAACCCTGCTTGAGCTTCTCGCGGGGGTGCTGACGCCGAACACCGGCGTGATTACCCGCCAAGGAGATCTCGCACTCGTGCTGCAACGCCCAAGCGCGCCAGCGACGCTGCCGCTTTCGGCGCGGCAGGTGGTTGAGATGGGCACCTGGAAACGAGGTGCGCGGATCGGGCGAACATCAGCACGCGCGGAGGTACAGCGCGCGATTGAGCGGGTAGACCTCGCACATCTCTCCGCTCGACCACTGGCAGAGCTCTCCGGCGGGCAGCGACAGCGCGCGTTTTTGGCGCAAGGCATCGTGCGCCAGCCGGATCTACTGTTGCTCGACGAACCGGCTACGGGGCTTGACCGGGAGAGCGTTGCGCGTACCCAACAGATCTTGAGAGAAGAGGCCGACCGCGGTGCCGTGGTGGTGTGCGCCACGCACCACCGAGAAGCTATCGAAGAAGCCGATCGAGTGATCCGGCTTGAACAGGGGCGCGTGCTGTCATAGGGCTGGCTCGTCCCATTCGGATACCGCCCGGCAGCGCGAGCGCACATCGACCTTCGCCCGAATTTCTGCACATCCGCCGGAGAGATAAGCTGCAGATATGCTCACCGATATTCCTGGACTTGGCGTTGCCGCGATGATTCTCGCTGTGCTCGTCTTCGCTTGGTGCTTCATCTTCACGGCTTGCTATGCGGCATATCGGATCGCGCTGCGCAACCGGGTGCCACTCAATGCGCGCTCGAATGCAGCGGCCGCGAATTACCTCGATTCCGACGGGTTTTCACCAGCGCAAGAACGCACACACGCCCGCTGGCGCTCGGAGAGCCGCTCAAATCGGCAACCGTATGGAACCACCTCGATCAAGGCGGCACCTGGTCCTCGCGACTGGGAACCCCGCGGGTAGTCTCAGCGCCGCGGGATCGCTTCTGGCGGCAATGCCGCAGAAGGTGGCGTGACAAAAGAGCGTGACGCTGCCGGCGTGGGCGAGCGTGACGAACTCGAAGAAGGCGCGCCCGAAGAGAGCGACGGTGAAAACAAGAAGACCCCCACCGCGAACGGTGGGGGTCTAGCTGCGCGCCCCAAGGGATTCGAACCCCTGACCTTCTGATCCGTAGTCAGATGCTCTATCCAGCTGAGCTAGGGGCGCTCGTTGATCTCTCAACTTGTAAAACTTTACCCGATGAATTTGTGAAAGTGAAATCGAGGTAATTCCGCGTGTCGAGTCTCACCAGGCTGCCGTACCCGCTCACCGCGTGCCGCAGCCAAGGGTCCGAAGGGGGTAGCCTTGCAAGGTGCCAAGCAATGCATTGACCCCTGTTCTTGCCCGCGCGGAGTCGTTGATTCGCGAGATCCCTGACTACCCAAGCCCGGGAATCCTCTTCCGCGACATCACTCCGTTGCTCGCAGACGGTGAAGCCTTCGCTGCCACGATTGATGAGTTGATTGCTCCCTTCGAAGGTCAGTACGACGTGATCGCTGGTCTCGAAGCGCGCGGTTTTCTCTTGGCGAGTGCCGCCGCCTATGCCTCAGGCAAGGGTCTCATCCCGGTTCGCAAGGCGGGCAAGCTGCCTCAACCGGCAATGAGCATCGACTACTCGCTCGAATACGGCACCGCGACCATCGAAATGCATGCTGACCTTGAACCCGGTGCGCGCGTGCTCGTGATCGATGACGTGCTGGCAACGGGCGGCACAGTCGCGGCGACGCTCGAAATGCTCGAACATCTCGGCTACCCCGTGTGTGGCACGGCTGTGCTCTTTGAGATTGCCGGTCTGGGCGGGCGTGACCGGGTGAGTGACCACAAGTTGCACACCGTATTTAGCTCGTAATCTCGCCTGAGAGCTGACCGTTCGGCGAGCTTTCACGATCCGGCGACACGAAGCAGGGGTGCCCTCGGTGCGAGAATAGGGAGTATGACGTTCTCGCAAAACGACCCCCAGAGTTCTGCAAGCAAGGCATTCTTTGCCGCTCGGGACCAGCTTCTTGCGCTCGGGAACGACCCCGCTGCGGCGCGCACTGAGTTTCAGTGGCCAGATGTTGGCCCAGATTTCAACTGGGCGCACGATGTGTTCGACGTGATTGCCGCGGGCAACGACACGACCGCGCTGTGGATCGCAGAGAGTGGTCGCGGTGAGGTGAAGCGTAGCTTCGCCGAGTTGAAGCAGCGCAGTGATCAGGTGGCGCACTGGATGCGTGCGCAGGGTGCCCGTAAGGGTGACGTGGCGATGCTGATGCTTGGAAACAGGCTTGAACTCTGGGAGATCATGCTTGCCTCCCTCAAAATAGGCGTCGTGATTCTGCCCACCTCTGTCGTGCTCGGCCCGCATGAACTGGTGGACCGTGTGGAACGCGGCAAGGTGAAGTGGGTGTTTGCTGCCCCAGAAGATGCCGTGAAGTTCGCGCAGCTTCCTGGGAACTTCCGGGGGATCGCGGTTGGCTTTGACGAGGCCAGCCAGGATCAGCGCGCTGCGCTCTACGACTGGGCGAACTACGAGGAGTCGCGATCCGCTTCGCTCGCAGCTGTGCCAAAGCTCACACAGAGCAGTGATCCTTCGCTGATCTATTTCACTTCGGGAACCACGAGTCTGCCAAAGATCGTTGAGCATTCGCACACCAGCTACCCGCTTGGGCACCTCAGCACGACGGCGTGGATCGGGGTGCGCCCAGGTGATGTGCATTCCGTGGTGAGCGCGCCGGGGTGGGGAAAGCACGCCTGGTCCAGTTTCTTCTCGCCCTGGAACGTCGGCGCGACCATTTTCGTGCTGAACTACACCCGTTTTGACGCTGACCAGTTTGTCACCGAGCTTGACCGAGCTGGAGTCAATACCTTCTGTGCCCCACCGACGGTGTGGCGAATGCTGATCCAGCACCGCCTTGAGCAAAAACCGCGTGGCTTGCGCGAGCTGCTCTCCGCGGGTGAGCCGCTCAATCCTGAGGTCATCGCTCGAATCCATGAGTGGTGGGGGCTTGAGATTCGCGATGGATACGGGCAGACCGAGACCACCGCATTGATTGGCACGCTTCCTGGTGAGGCCGTGGTGCCAGGTGCGATGGGGCGTCCGCTTCCCGGAGTGCAGGTGCGCTTGTTGGACCCGCTCACGGGAGCCGAAACGGAAGAGGGCGAAATCTGTTTGCCACTTGAACCGACCCGCCCGACGAATCTCATGCCCGGCTACTTCGGGAACGATGAGGCCACTGCGAAAGCGATGCGTGGCGGAGTCTTCCACACGGGTGACGTGGCACAGCGTGACGCTTCAGGTGTGCTGACCTTTGTTGGACGCACTGACGACATCTTCAAGTCGAGCGACTTCAAAGTGTCTCCGTTTGAAGTGGAGAGCGCGTTGCTGGAGCATCCGCTCGTGGCAGAGGCGGCTGTGGTGGGTGCGCCCGATGACACCAGGCTGAATGTGACGAAAGCGTATGTGTCGCTTGCCGCAGGTGTTCCCGCTGATGCTGATGCTGCTCGCGCGATCCTGGCGCATGCCCGCGTCGCCATGCCCGCGTACATGCGTGTGCGCCGGGTCGAATTTGCCGAGTTGCCCAAGACAGCCTCTGGCAAAATTCGTCGCGTCGAACTTCGCCAGCGTGAGGTTGCCGCCTTTGCTGAGGGTGCGTCGATTGACTCCGAATGGCGCGAAGAGGATTTCCCGGATCTGAAGAAGTAGCCGCGGAAGAGCGGAAGAGCGGAAGAGCGGAAGAGCGCGCGAGCAGGCTAGCTCGCGCGCTGCGCTTCAAGCAGCCGGTAGCATTCGGTGATCCGGGTGTGCCACCAGTCTTCACGCTCGGGGCTTGCGGCATAGCGGTGCAAAAGCTCGGGGTCGAGGATCGCACGCCGCGCCTCGATCGCGCCCCGTTCCGCGAGGAGCGGCTGCGCGGTGACGTCGCCAGCGAGCAACGCGGCGGTGCCGAGACCGCATGCCCCGGCGAGCACGCCCTCTGGCAGGGCGGCCGCAAGGTGCAGACCCATCCCAATCCCGACCGAGGTATCGAGCGCGCTTGACACCACCACCGGTAGCCCCGCTGCGGCAATGATGTCGAGTGCGCGGGCGAGGCCACCGAGTGGCTGCGCTTTCACAATGAGCAGATCCGCTGCCCCTGAGCGGGCGACAGCGAGTGGGTCGCTCGCTTTGCGAACACTTTCGTCTGCTGCGATCCGCACGAGTCCATCGAGTCGTTGGCGCACGGTGATGAGGTCGTCAACGCTCATGCAGGGTTGTTCGGCGTAATCGAGGGTGAACACTGAAAGCGCCGTGAGACCCTCGACTGCTGCGGCGACATTCCAGCCCCCGTTTGCGTCGATTCTGATGAGCGCGTCATCTCCCATTGTCGTGCGCACCGCCCGCACTCTGGCGATGTCTTCTGCCAGGGTCTGACCCTCTTCGGCGACTTTGACTTTGGCGGTGCGGCAGCCTGGAAACCGGGCGAGGATGTCGGGCACCTGATCGGCTGACACTGCGGGCACGGTCGCATTGATGTCGATTCTGCTGCGCTGCATCGCTGGCGGCTCGTGCCAGCCGTATTCGATGGCCGCGGCGAGCCATGCGCTGGCTTCTGTCGTGCCGTACTCCAGGAAGGGCGAGAATTCGCTTGCACCAGCTGGGGCGTCAAATAGGGCGGCTTCGCGCACGCTCACTCCGCGAAATCTCGTGCGGGTGGGGATCGCCACGACCTTCGCGCGCTCAAGCAACTCGTGAAGCGGAGGCAGCTGTGCGGCATTCGTCATGTGTCGATGATGTCATGACCAATAGGCTGGGGGCATGAGTGATCAAGGTACTGCGCAGGTTTCCGACCTCTTTGACCCGTCCGAGTGGCAACTGGCTCCCGGTGCCGAGCGATACACCGATATCACCGCACATCTGAGCACTGATGGCCGGATCGCACGCATCGCCTTTGACCGGCCTGAGGTGCGCAACGCATTTCGTCCACACACGGTCGATGAGCTGTACGACGCGCTTGAGCGTGCTCGTGTGAATCCTCGTGTTGGGGTCGTGCTCCTTACGGGCAATGGTCCCTCGCCGAAAGACGGTGGTTGGGCATTCTGTTCGGGTGGTGACCAGCGGATCAGGGGTCGTGATGGCTACAAGTACAGCGACGACGAGGCGAGCGTGGGTCCCGAGGGGCTGGCGCGCGCCGGTCGCTTGCACATTCTTGAAGTGCAGCGGCTGATTCGTTTTATGCCAAAGGTCGTGATTGCGCTGGTGCCTGGCTGGGCTGCCGGTGGCGGGCATTCGTTGAACGTGGTGTGTGATCTGACGATTGCGAGTCGGGAGCATGCGAAGTTCAAGCAGACTGATGCTGACGTGGGATCTTTTGACGCGGGGTATGGCAGCGCCTATTTTGCGCGTCAGGTCGGCCAGAAGAACGCCAGGGAGATTTTCTTCTTGGCAAATGAGTACGATGCCGAGCGTGCCAGGGAGATGGGCGCGGTGAATGCTGTCGTGCCGCATGCCGAGTTGGAGCGCACCGGTATCGAGTGGGCTCGCACGATTCTTGGGAAGTCGCCGACGGCGATTCGCATGCTGAAATTTGCGATGAACGCGGTTGATGACGGTATTGTCGGGCAGCAGATTTTTGCCGGTGAGACGACTCGTCTGGCCTACGGCACAGATGAGGCGGTCGAGGGCCGTGATTCGTTCCTGGAGAAGCGGGATCCTGATTGGAGCCCATTCCCATACCACTATTGAGTGCGACGCGCGCGGGTGGCTGTGAATTTCGGTCTCAGTTCGACAAGCCTCACTCGATCGCGTAAACTCATTCAAGGTAGTTGACTTCTGCCATACTTTTCTATGCCTGAACACCCTGGTGGGCAGGTGAAAAGTGAGCAAGGCAGAGCTGCTCCATAGGGCGGTGGCGCAATTGGTAGCGCAACGGTCTCCAAAACCGTCGGTTGCAGGTTCGAGTCCTGTCCGCCCTGCCAGACCCGTTCCCCCGCAAGGGGGAGCGGGGCAGATGAAAGGAACGCCAGTGAGCAGCAACGAAATCGACGGGAACGCCGGCGGCGACCTCGTTGAGCGCGCTAAGGCTGATCGCGCCGCGAAGAAGTCGTGGATTGGCCGCATTGTGCTGTTTATTCAGCAGGTGATTTCCGAGCTCAAGAAGGTTGTGACGCCTACCCGCAAGGAGCTGATCAACTACACCCTGGTGGTGCTTGGCTTCGTTGTGGTGATGATGGCGCTGGTGTGGCTGCTCGATCAGCTCTTTGGCTGGGCCACACTCTTTATTTTCGGCACTCCGCTCTAAGCGTTCCGTAGTGTCGGCGCGCTCGGCGCGTGAATCACAATCGACCTCAATCGAAAGAAAGTCAGATGACGAGCGAACAGAGCAACACTCCAGAAGCCGAGCTCGACGCTGCCCTCGACGCGCTGGTTGCGCCGGTCGAAGGTGAAGAGAGCGTCGCCGACGAGCAGGCTGCCGCTGGCGCAGTAGATGCAGAAGACGCGCAGGCAGCGAGCGATCCATACGCCGAGTTCAAGCGCGAGCTTCGCACGAAGCCGGGAAAGTGGTACGTCGTGCACAGCTACGCTGGCTACGAGCGCAAGGTGAAGTCGAATCTGTGGAACCGTCGTGAGACGATGGGCGCGGTTGACGACATCTACGAAATTCAGGTCCCCATGGAAGAAGTCATGGAGGTCAAGAACGGCCAGCGCAAGATGGTCACTCGCGTGCGCATCCCTGGCTACGTGCTCGTGCGTATGCACCTCAACGAGAACACCTGGTCAGTGGTTCGCCACACTCCAGGTGTCACCGGATTCGTCGGCAACGCGCACAATCCAGTGCCGCTCCGCTTCAACGAGGCGTTCGAGATGCTCAAGAGCACGGTTGAGCTTGAGCCAGTGCTGGCAAAGTCGAAGGCAGCGGTGACCGCTACCGAGGCTGGCAACATCGAGATCGATTTCGAAATCGGCGAGACCATCACGATCAAGTCCGGCTCCTTCGAGGGACTGCCCGGCACGATCAGCGAGATCAATCCCGCGGCTGGCAAGCTCACGGTGCTGGTGTCGCTGTTCGAGCGCGAGACTCCTGTGGAGCTCAGCTTCGATCAGGTCACCAAGATGATCTAAGTTTTCCTGGAAAAGCCCCGACGTTCTCTGAGCGCCGGGGCTTTTTCGTTTCTCCCTAGTGCGAGACCCGGTGCGATTTCACCGCATCAAAGCTCGCTCGCAGGAGCGTCTCTGTCCCGGCCATATCTCGCTGGACGAGGCGCACCAAGAGAAAATCGATGACGGCCATTTGGGCGATACGGCTGGGCATGGCTCCCACGCGCATCCCGTCGTCGTGTGCCCAGGTGGTGAGCACATGATCGGCTCGTGCGGCCAGGGGGGACTCGGGGAAATTGGTGATGGCAGCGGTGCTCGCTCCGCGGCGACGTGCGATTTCCAAGAACTGCACTGCCTCAAGCGTGGTGCCGGTGTGCGAGATGGCGAGCGCAAAACCGCCAGGCTCTGTGATGCCGATTGAGGTGAGCGCGAGGTGAGTGTCTGCCCACCAGAAGCTCGGCACACCGATGCGGTGCAGTTTGAGCTGTAGGTCTTGTGCGGCAATGCCACTCGATCCAGCGCCAAAGAGATCAACTCGTTTCGCGCCCTTGAGCGCATTGGCGACCGCGTCGAGTGACGCCGGGTCGATCAGTTTTGCGGTCTCCTCGATCGTGCGAGATTCTTGGTAGGCGATTTTCGCGATGACCTCTGCGGCTGAGTCTGAAGGGTCGATTTGCGCTTCGGAAACCTGGAAGAATTCCCGTGAGGTCTGCTCGCGCCCGATGGTCGATGCGATGGCCAGGCGAAAGTCTTTGTACCCGCTGAACCCAAGAGCGTGACACATTCGCGTGATGGTGCCAGGCGAAGCGTTGCAGTGCTCGGCAAGCTGCGAGATTGTTGACTCGAGCACCAGTGCTGGAGTCGCAATGATCGTCTCGGCAACGCGTCGCTCTGAAGGGCGCAATTGTGGCGCTTTCTGCTGCAACGCAATGAGTACGTTTTCCATGGCGGCTCACTTTCCTTGGGAGTCTGAGAACTATTCTCTCGGAATCAGTTGAATGCCGCGGCGACCAATTGTGGGCGAAGTTCTGGCATGATCATTTGTTCTCGGCTCGGATGTACTCGGTTGCTGAGGAGCACGAAGGATCGCTCGCCGCCTGGCTCTGCCAGGACGATCGTGCCGGTGAAGCCGGCGTGGCTGACGGTTCGGCCGGCAATGGCTGCGGTCCAGGCTTCGTTGCTGCGCATCCCGAGCGTCGGGGTGTATCCCTCGGGGGTCGGTCCGCCTGGGATCGGCTCCGTGAGCCAGCGATGCACTTCTGGGATGATTCCGTCGCCGGTGCGTAGCGCCTCGGCGAATCGAATGAGGTCGGGCGCGGTGCTGAAGAGGCCAGCGTTTCCGCTGACGCCGCCGAGGGCGTGAGCGGTTTCGTCGTGTACCTCGCCGTGCACCATGCCGCGGTGTGGCTGGTGCTCGGTGGCGACGATCTGCGTGAGGTCTTGGCGGGCTGGTGTGGTGGTGAGTGGCCGGTATCCGGTGCGACTCATGGCAAGCGGATCAAGCACGTGCCGTGAGACGAGTGCGTCGAGGGGCGTGTCTGCGAGCGTTGCGGCGAGGATCCCGGCCCATATGAATCCGAGGCACGAGTATTGGTGCGGTGGCTGCTCGGTGATGATTGGTCGAGCGGTTGCCCGGAACCGAATCGCTCCGGGGTCTGGTGTGTGGTCTGGCCAGGAGGGGGCGAAGCCTGCGGTGTGCGAGAGCAGCTGTGCTGCGGTGAGTGTGCGCAGTGGTGCCGTGCGAAACTCTGGCAGTAGTTCTGACAGCGGGAACTCGGGGGAGAGGCCGTGGGTGTGCAGTTCGGTGAGCAGTGTGGTCGCCACGATGGGCTTGGTCACTGAGGCGAGATCAAAGACGGTGTCGCTGCTGACGGCAGATCCGGGGATGCTGCTGGGGAGATCCTCGCGGTCGAAGCGGCGGGTGGTGCCTCGGGCTGCCCGCACGATTTCGGCACCGTTGCGCATGGCGATCATGGATACTGCGGAGGCGCTGCCTGGTGACACCACCTGATCGAGAAGGCGGTCGAGGTCACGATTTTGCATCACTGCTTCCATGGTTAGATATTTTATTCCAAGAATCTGAAATTTGTGATACTTTTTCACAAACACGTCGGGGTGAACGAAAGGGCACGGGCAGCATGTCGATGGAAGAAGAGCGAGCGGCTGTAGCAACGGCGCTTCCGCCGACTGAGCAGCGACTGCCAGCTTCGAAGAACCTCGATCTCATGCCGAGCCTAGAGGTGCTCCGCCTGCTCAACGGTGAAGATCGCGTTGCGGTCGGCGCGGTGGAAGCAGTGCTGCCCCAGCTTGCCGAGCTCGTCGACCTGGCCGCAGAGCGCTTTCGACAGGGCGGCAACATCCACTACTTCGGTGCTGGCACCTCGGGCCGCCTGGCAGTGCTCGATGCAGCCGAATTGCTCCCCACCTTCAACCTCCCACCCGGCCGCGTCGTCGCGCATATCGCCGGCGGAGATCGTGCATTCGTGCACGCCGTTGAAAACGCCGAAGACTCGGTGCGAGAGGGAGAACTCGCCGCAGATCAACTCGGTGAACTCGATGTGGCAATCGGGTTCGCGGCAAGCGGCAACACACCCTATGTGGGAGGAGCCCTCGCCCGCGCCCGCGAACGCGGTGCGGCAACGGCGCTCGTTTCAAGCAACCCGGGTGCCCAATTGGCGGCACTTGCTGACTCGCACATTTGCGTCCGCACCGGCGCAGAAGTGCTCACCGGCTCCACCCGGCTCAAAGCGGCCACAGCCGAAAAGCTGGTGCTGAACGGTTTCTCTACAGCGCTCATGGTCGCCGTGGGTCGAACCTGGTCAAACCTCATGGTCTCGCTTGTCGCCACCAACGACAAGCTCCGACTCCGTACGCTTCGGATCCTGCGCGAAGCAACCGGCCTAGACGAAGTTGCAGCAGCTGCCCTGCTCTCCGCAGCAGACGGAGACCTGAAAACTGCGATTGTGATGTCGCTGGGCGGGGCGGATCGCGATGCGGCAGTCGCGGCATTGCACTCGGGCAGCGCCTCGGTGCGTGATGCGCTCGAATCATTGCAGCACTCGCGCACTCCCTGAACGGACAGGCCCGGATCGTTCGCGGGAACCCGCGATCACCTCACTGACTTTTACATTGAACTGAATCAAAGGAGATGACATGAAACACACACGGAAGATGCTGGCTGGCGGTCTGATTCTGGGTGCTGCGCTCGCGCTGAGCGCGTGCGCTCCGAGCGCAAGCTCAAACAACGCAGGATCTGGCGACGAGGTGACCCTCAAGGTCTGGTCTTGGCGCACGGAAGACGTCGAAGCGTACAACCGCATTTTTGACGTATTCGAGGAGCAGAACCCGGGTATCACTGTCCAGTTCGAAGCGTTCCAGAACACCGAGTACAACCAGATTCTGACCACTGGCCTCGCCGGTTCCGACGGACCAGATGTCCCAATGGTTCGCGCCTACGGTCAATTGCAGCCCAACATTGAAGCCGGTCAGCTCGTCGCCATCGATGACAAGGTTGACGGCCTCGATGACATTCCCGCCAGCCTGATCGCGGGAGCGAAGGGACGCGAAGACGGCAAGACCTACGCGGTGCCGCTGGCAACCCAAACCCTGCAGATGTTCTACAACAAGCAGATCTTCAGCGAGCTTGGCCTCGAAGTGCCCACCACCTGGGATGAGTTCCTTGAAGTCAATGATGCACTGCTCGCAGGCGGCGTCACTCCTATCGCCCTCGGCGCAAAGGACGACTGGATTCTGCCGATCTATGCTGACATCATCGGCAGCGCGAGGTACGGCGGATCGGACTTCGAAGCGAAGGTGCTTTCCGGTGAAACTGACTTCAACGATCCGGATTACGTGGCCTCGCTGCAATTGATCGGTGATCTTGAGAAGTACCTCACGCCAGATGTCATCGGTGTGAGCTACACCGATAGTCAGATCCAGTTCACTTCGGGTCAGGCGGCGCAGTTCCCAGGCGGTTCCTTCGAGATCGGCACCTTCCAGTCCCAGGCGCCCGACCTCGAGTTCGGCTCGTATCAGGTGCCCACCCCGCCAAGGTCAGTGCTCGATGAGGCAGTGACACCCGGATACGCAGACGGCAACTTCGCGGTCAACGCACAGTCGAAGCACCAAGAAGAGTCGATCAAGCTGATGAACTGGTTGGCAACTCCCGAGTTCGGTCAGCTCGTTGCAGACGAACTGAATCAGTTCTCGGCGATCCCCGGCGTGAAATACAGCGATCCGGTGATGAAGGAAGCCTGGGCGAACTACGAGAAGAACAGCTCGCCATACCTGCTCCTGGTCGACTTCCGCTACGGGGAACCACTCGGCACGGCAGTGCTTGGTAAGGAAATCCAGAAGATGTTTCTGCACGAGACCGATGCAGCTGGCGCGGCGAGCGCGTTGCAGACCGGCATCTCGCAGTGGTTCACTCCCGGCGAGTAGTGTCGTTTCTTTCCCAACCATAATCACCAGAAGATAGCCGCGAGGAGGACGAAGACATGTCCGTGACCGTGAATCCACAGTCAGCACGTCGAGGGCGGGCCGGGGTCACCCTGCCCCGTCGAGTCGGACTGCTTTTCGTCCTCCCAGCGTGCATCCTCTTTGCGGTGTTCCTGGCGTATCCGCTGCTCACCGCACTGAGCTATTCATTCTTTGCCTGGACAGGGATCAACCGAGAATCGTTCGTCGGAATCGAGAACTACACGACCCTCTTCACCAAAGCTCCCTACGCCGAAGACATTCCCAACGCCTTCGTGCATAACCTGTTGCTCTTTCTTGGGGCAATGGTGTTTCAGAACACGATTGGCCTTGGCCTCGCCACGCTGCTGCATCGCTTGCCTCGATTCAAGCGCTTTTTCCAGACGGTCTACACGCTGCCCTACCTGGTGTCACCGCTTGTGATCGGATATCTCTGGTCGCTGATGCTGTCACCGCTCTTCGGGCCAGTGAACGCTGGTCTGAAAGCGGTGGGTCTTGGCAATCTGGCACAGCCGTGGCTCGGCAACCCCAGCACGGCCATCTGGGTGATTGTGTTGGTCACCGCCTGGCAGTGGATCGGTTTCCCCGTGCTGCTCTACGGTGCAGCTCTCGGGGGCATTCCAGCCGAACTCGACGAAGCGGCAAAAATCGATGGCGCGAGCAACTGGCAGCGATTTCGATCCATCACCCTGCCGCTCATGATTCCGGCGATCGGCACGGTCAGCGTGCTCACCTTCATCGGTGCGATGGAGTCTTTCCCGATCCCGTACGCTCTTGGCGGTTCGCAGGGAAACCCGGCACGCGCCACAGATGTGCTGAGCCTGCTCTTCTACCGCACGGCCTTTGAATCCGGGTCTTCGAACGCGATCGGCACCAGTTCGGCGATCGCCACACTGCTCTTTCTCTTCATCTTCGGAGTGTCCATACTCATCACGGTGCTCATGCGCCGCGCCGAGCGGAGGCTGTTCTAATGGCTGTCATCACTGAGACTCAAGCGCTGCACACGAGCGAGGCGAATCAGTACCGCCGTCGGCAGAAGAAAGCAAAGCCTAGCCATAGACGGCCCGGTGATCGCGTCACATTCGGCTCAGTATCGGCGAACGTGTTCCTGTGGGTGTACGCCGCCATTTCGATCGCCCCACTCTTGCTAATGCTCTCGAACTCGATGCGCACCACGCAGGACATGGCGCGTGATCCCCTTGGCTTGCCGCTCAATCCCACGTTCGCGAGCTATCAAAAAGCGTGGATCACGGCATCTTTCGATACTTACTTCATCAACTCGATCTTCGTCACGGTCACATCGGTGCTGCTCTCGACGATTGTGTCGCTCCTTGCCGCATATGCCTTCGCTCGTACCAAGTCGAGGGTGTTCACACTGATTGAGTCGATCTTTCTGTCTGGACTCATGCTCCCGGTCTACCTCGCGATCCTGCCGCTGTTCTTCCTGCTGGATTCGCTCGGCATGATTTCTAATCTGTGGAGTCTGATTCTCGTTTACGCCGCGCTTGGGATTCCGTTCTCCACATTCGTGCTCTCCAGCTTCTTCCGGCAACTTCCAATTGAACTCGACGAAGCCGCACGACTCGATGGTGCCGGCGCATTCCGCACCTTCTGGTCACTCCATCTGCCGCTGGTGAAACCAGCCATCGCCACGGTGATCGTCTTTCGCTTCGTACCAGTGTGGAACGATTTCTTCTATCCGCTGATCTTGATCCGCGATCAGTCTGCGTACACGATCCCTGTCGGTGTGACTCGCTTCTTTGGCGAGTATCAGACGGACTGGGCAACGCTCTTCGCGGGGCTGACGATTGCTACCATTCCTCTTGTGGTGCTGTTCTTGATTGCGACGAAGCAGATTGTCTCTGGTCTGACTGCTGGAATGAGCAAGTGACACAAGAGGCGCTGCTCGGCATCGACATCGGTGGATCGGGAAGCCGATTGGCGGTCGTGTATCGAGGTGAGCGCCGTGAGTTCACCGGTCCCAGAGTCGAGGTGCGCAGATCCGGTGATGGGGTGGCACGCCTGGCCACACAGCTGTGTGACATCGCTCGTGAGCAGTGGCCAGAAGCATATGCCGAAGTGGGGGCACTCGGCCTTGGGTCGACGGGTCTGGCCACCCTCGTGGCAGATCCGGCTGGGCTTGCCAACGATCTCGCTCAGCTCTGGCAGCTTTCGGCAGTCACCGGCGCTGAAGGAGCGGTACGGCCGGCGCCAAAGGTTGCGGTCGCAATCGATGCGGTCACTGCACACCTTGGTGCGCTCGATGGTGCGGACGGCGCGGTGATTGCGCTCGGCACCGGGGCGGTGGCGCTGGGCAAGTATCAGGGTTCCTGGCGACGTGTCGATGGGTGGGGTCATCTGCTGGGGGACCGGGGGAGCGGATCGTGGATAGGCATGCGCGCCTTGCAGGCGGCCATGCTGGCCTATGACAGGGTGGCGCCCGAGGGTGCAGCGCTCCTGGATGCCGCACAACTTCGCTTCGGTGATCCCTATGAGTGGCCAGGGCAGTTATACGCTCGCGATGATCGCGCGGGGGTGATGGCCGCTTTCGCCTCCGAGGTGAGTGCGCTCGCCGCGACAGATTCGGAATCCGCACGGATCGTGGCAGAAGCGGTGCGTGCGGCTGCCGCAAGTGTGCTCGCCGCGCTGGATCCAGCTCAGCCTCCCGTGGTGTGCGCGGTGGGTGGGCTGATGCAGAGCGAACGCGTTGCCTCAGGTCTGGCGGAGGAAATCGTTCGGATGCGCAGCGATGCGAGGCTCGTGCCGGCGAAGGGCGATCCGCTTTCGGGCGCACTGCAATTGTCGGCATTGATGCGCGCCGGAGAGCTCTCGACCGAAGCGCCATTTTTGTGGTGCTCGCACACGGGCGGTGAGTGCTCCCGGGTCGAGCGGTGAGTGGCCGGGGGCCACACGCGGTGGACCAGACACTGTTGGAGTCAAGTGCTTGAGACATAGACTTCGAACATGGCAATGACGCACCCCACGACGCGAATCAGTAGCGGTGAACTGATCGGACGCAGCGACGACGGCATCGACCGCTATCTTGGAATCCCCTATGCAGCGCCACCGTTTGGGTCGCGCCGATTCCAGTTGCCAGAGGCCCCGCAGGCGTGGGCTGAGGCGCGCGATGCGGGTGAGTTTGGCCCGGCTTCACCCCAGTCGGCTTACCCTGGCAGATTGGGCACGATCCTGCCGAGCGTGCACCGGCCGGGCGAGGATATTCTCACGGCGAACGTCTGGGCGCCGCACGGTGCCACGCAATTGCCGGTCGTGTTGTGGATCCACGGTGGAGCCTTTGAGCGCGGCGGGGCCGCTATTGAGCTTTACGATGGGACTTCCTTTGCGAAGTCGGGGGTGGTATTCGTCTCCATCAACTATCGTCTTGGCGCGGAGGGATTCTCGGTACTCGAAGACGTACCAAAGAACCTGGGGCTCGAAGATGCGGCGGCAGCGCTGCGCTGGGTGCACCGCGAAATTGCAGCCTTTGGCGGAGATCCGGAGCGAATCACCGTGATGGGTGAGTCTGCTGGCGGTTCGTTGACGGCGGCGTTGACGGCGCGCACAGATACCCGTGGCCTGATGGCGGCGGCAATCGTGCAAAGCGGTCCGACGAGTGCTGAAGTTGCGGCCAAGTCCGCCAAGCTCAGCAATGATCTGGCGAAGCGGCTCGGTGTTCCGGCTACTCGTGCAGGGTTTTCATCAGTGACGCCCGAAGCCCTGCTGATGGCTCGGGTGCAGCAAGCGGCAGGGCGTTCGGTGCTCTCGGGTGCGCCCTCGTATGTGCTCACACTCGACGAGCACTCGTTGCCGATCACCCCCGCAGCGGGGCTGCGCGAAAGCGCGATGCCGCTGCTCATCGGGGCGAACACGCAAGAGTATCGGCTCTGGTTTGCGCCAGAAGCGCTCGCGGCTATCAGCGGCTTCAAGTTCTTCCTCGCTACTTTGGCGCTGAAGATCCCGCGGGCTGCGGTAGCCGCGACGAGGAAGGACTGGCCTGGGCAGAATCACGGCGAAGTGCTGGGGCAGTTGATCACTGACCGTTTGCTGCGCGGCCCCGCGATTCTCGCCGCGAGGCAGCGACAGGCCCCCACCTATGTCTATGAGTTTGCGTGGCGCACGCCGACCCATGACCTCGGCGCGGCGCATGCGCTTGAGTTGGGATTCACCTTTGACGCGCTGCACACCGAGGACGCGAAGATGATGGCAGCGGGGGCGCCACAGCAGCTTGCAGATCTGATGCATGCCGATTGGGTGTCGTTTATTCGCACGGGTGCGGCCTCATGGTCTCGGTTCACCGCAGACGAACAGATACGCCTTTACGACGAGCGCTCGCAGCTTGCAGATCTTCCGCGCAGGCAGGCGCTTGACGCGCTGATGTGAGCTGGCCCTCGCCAAGTGGATGCGCGTAGCGTGCGCAGGTGCGGCGCTCGGCTGGCGAGAATCCGTCGAATGACGTAAACTTGAGTGGTTTGTGTGCCTGCGTGTTGCAGTGCGCGCAACACACCGCGTTCGGGAACGGCCCGATCTGCGGGAGAGGCCGGTGCAACTCCGGTTTCGATGAAAGGAAACAATCATGGCAAAGGCCAAGAAGGTTACCGGTCTGATCAAGCTTCAGATCGCTGCCGGCGCTGCCAACCCAGCACCCCCCGTGGGCCCTGCGCTGGGTCAGCATGGCGTCAACATCATGGAGTTCTGCAAGGCGTACAACGCGGCCACCGAGTCGCAGCGCGGCAGCATTATCCCCGTTGAGATCACGGTTTATGAGGATCGCTCGTTCGACTTCATCACCAAGACCCCTCCGGCATCAGAGATGATCAAAAAAGCCGCAGGCGTTGCGAAGGGCTCATCCGTTCCTCACACCGACAAGGTTGGCTCGCTGACTGATGCTCAGGTTCGTGAGATCGCGGAAACCAAGATGGCTGACCTGAACGCAAACGATATCGACGCCGCGGCGAAGATCATCGCAGGAACTGCCCGCTCGATGGGAATCACGGTTCAAGGCTAGTCCCAGACCCGCAAACATTTTTATCTGTGGCAGGGCTGCGCAGCCCATAGACCACAACTGCAAGGAGATAGCAGATGGCAAAGCGCTCAAAGAAGTATCAGGCAGCGGCCGAGAAAATCGTGCCCGGTGTCCTGTACACCCCCGCTGAGGCTATGAAGCTCGCTAAGGAGACTTCCATAACCTCATTCCCTTCAACTGTTGAAGGTGCGTTCCGTCTCGGTGTTGACCCTCGTAAGGCCGACCAGATGGTTCGCGGTACTGTTTCCCTCCCCAACGGCACAGGCAAGACTGCACGGGTCCTGGTCTTCGCCGTGGGTGACAAGGCACAGCAGGCTGAAGAAGCTGGCGCCGACATTGTCGGTGGCGACGAGCTGATCGATGAGGTCTCTAAGGGCTTCACCGATTTTGATGTCGCGGTGGCAACCCCGGACATGATGGGCAAGGTCGGTCGTCTGGGCCGCGTCCTTGGTCCTCGTGGCCTAATGCCTAACCCGAAGACCGGCACAGTCACCATGGATGTTGCGAAGGCTGTCACGGACATCAAGGGTGGTCGCATCGAGTTCCGCGTTGACAAGCACAGTAACGTTCACGTTGTTCTGGGCAACACGGACTTCAGTGTGAAAGCTCTGACCGAGAACTATGCGGCGCTGATTGAGGAAGTCCTCCGCCTGCGCCCGTCAAGCTCGAAGGGTCGTTACATCCTGAAGGCCAACGTTTCCACCACGATGGGCCCTGGTATTCCGGTTGACCCGGCGAAGGTTCGCGACCTGGTGGCTGAGGAAGAGGCCTAGGCTCGAAAGCCTCAGCCAGGCTGAGTAGTCCTCAACCTGACTGACTGAAGCAAAGCGCTCACCCCCGTTGGCGGAAGCCGGCGGGGGTGAAGTGTGTCTTCGGGCTTCTGCGAGGCCGCTCCAAGACGGTCGTCAAGAAACATCGCGCGGACCCCACCTGGGGCACTCATCCTCATAATCGCGCTTGAGCACCTAACATGGGGTGCTTGGTTCTGTCTTGTGACTCTCCCGCCCCTCATATGGGGTGCGCACATGGTCGATGAGAGGAGACGTGTTGCGGTTGGCGGGAGTGGTCTCTGTATCCTTGGCCCATGAATGCGACCAAGCGGCGTGATCGGGCAACCGCGAGCAACGTGCAGTTGTCGGCTTTTGAGGATGCCATCTCCGCCTATCGTTGGCCCGCATTACTTGTCCCAATCGTCCTTCTGGTTCTGGCAACTCTCGGAAGTCTGGACGCGATTCGCGACGTCGATGGCGTTCGGTCGCTCGGCTATGCGCCGGTCCTCGCATGTTGCCTCATGACCGCATGGTGGGCTGTCTCCATCGTCTTTGAGCGTCCGACTACTACCGACAAGTTGGTTGCCCGAGGAATCGCTGCATCGATGTTGGTGCAGATCCCCCTCGTACTGGCCAATGCGCTGGTTGCGATGCTCCTCTACCTGACTCCGCCGATTCGAGAGTTCGTGGACTGGAACTCATACCGGTTGGAGTTCTGGAGTGACGGCCTGTTTTTCCAGTTAGCGATCATCCCGTTCCTGTCATACTTCTTCGGCGCGGTCACGGGGCTGTTTACGGTGCTGGTTGTTGTCTTCCCAGCGATGGTCTTTATTGATCCCGACGTTCTGAAAAAGGGGTCGAAGCTTGAAGGGTACCGTCCAGATACCTGGCGGGAGAACTACGTAGGCTATGTCTTCCTCGGGCTGTCCGCGCTTGTAGTTGGTCTGGTTACCAAGATGCTTCTTGCGCGAAACGTCGCATTTGCGGACGTTCTTTCCTGGTTCCGGCAGGAGTCCGGAAGCCCTCATTCGTCCGAGGTTTTCCTGTGGATTCTCGGAGTAGCACTCTTGGGTCTGGCTCTGAGCCTAATCAGCTATGGGATTCTGAAGACAGCGAAATACAGGCCGAAAAAGGATGATTGAGTCCTAGCAACACCAGTGTCGCGATCTCCCCATCACAAGAGCGACGTAATGGTACAAGAGCGACAGAGTGGCCGCGTGCTTCATGTTCGGTCTGCGAGTTCGCTACAGAGCGGCCAGATCACGTCTCAAAAAACAGCGATTCTGGTCGATTTCGTGCCGCTTTGTAGCGCAAGTCGGAGGGGGGAGGGTTGGCTGGGCCACTCTGTAGCGCATCCCTCGTCCAAGCCCTCGATCTCCTCTTCGAAGGGCGGGTTGTTCCGACGACTGTTGCACAGGCGGCGAAGGTGGCTTGCTTCTTAGGTGCCTGGCCTTTTCGGAGGGTGGATTGCTCCAACGACTGCCGCAAAGGTTGCGAAGACGACTCCGGCAATTGGCCAGATGATCCACGTGTACCACCAGCCCCAGGTGAGCAAACTCCAAGCCAAGTAGATCACCGCCATGAACGGCCAGTACCCTGCCATCACCGCCCGAATCCATGTCGGATAGCGGTCGACATCCGACTCCGCATATTCACCCAGAGTCGTGTTCGGGGAGGTCTGAAGCAGGTTCGTTGCCGTGGCATGCGCCCAATCACTCGGTAAGAAGACCAGCAAACCTGCTGCCACCAGCACCAGCGTCGTCACAACTCCAATTGCCAGCAACGGGTCGGCTACTTCTTGCTCCCAGCCGCTGGTGAAAGCTCCGACCGAGATCACTGGGAGCGCTGAGAGAATCCAAAGCCCTATAGCGATGATGAGGTTGCGGGTCCTCGCAAATGAATGCTCTTGGTTCAGTCCCGTCGCAAATGCTTCCACTTCAGGTGTGCATGCATCGATATGCTCGGTGATCCGGCGGAACGGAGCGAGCTGCTGCCCGCGCCATACAAGCAGTCCAACTCCAACCCCGACCAGCGGCAACAAGACTGTGAATCCGATGATCAGTCCGACGGCGTATCTCGCGCTCTGGTCATCCGGGAATGCGACCGCAAACCCAATCAGAGCGGCGGGGGAAACAACCAGCAATGCCACCGCGATTCCAAACATCCAACGGGTTCGTTTCATTACCTCGGCGTAGTTCTTAGCCTGAGCAGTTGAAATCGGGCGGCGGTCCGGTGTCGTCAGTGTGTCTTCTGTTCCAAGCGTGCGAGGCGCAGCCGCTGGGAAAGTGCCACTTGCTCCGATAGCCGGTCGAGTCGATTCGAGACCCAGGAACGGGGCGATCTCATCGATGTTGCCGAACTCAGAGATGGCCTGACCTAGCGCCTCGTTCGGGGAGTGCCCTGCCGCGAGCGCACCGTTGTATGCGTCGTCCATCATGGCGTGTAGTTCCCGTTTGGCCTCTTCGGTCTTTGGGGTAAGTGGATACCGGGAGAACATCGTGTCCAGGTAGTTGTCGAGGATTTCCATCAGAGGACTCCTTTCACGAAGCGGTCAACGAGGATTTTGGTTTGCTCCCATTCCTCGCATTTCGCGGCCAGTAGTTGGCTGCCAGCGTCGGCAAGTTGGTAGTAGGTCCGTGGCTTGCCCGACTCGGATTGACCCGGGAAGGACCCGACGTGACCGGTACTTTCGAGTCGCTTGAGCGCAGAGTAGAGCGTGGTCTGCTTGATCGCATAGGATCCCTCAGCCTCACGCGAAATCTGTTTCGCCATGGCGTATGCGTACGAGGGTCCCTCGCGCAACATCGAGAGAATCATGATGTCGATGTAGCCACGGATGGCGTCTGCGCTAATCAAAATCCCTCCTCCGCCTAATACGTGAGTTCGAATCCGTCACGTTGACCGTGCTGGCACCGGTCTGGTCGTCTTCTCGGCCCAGGTACTGGTGTCATTTATCTTCTGGCTTCGACTCGCGGCGCTCGCCGCGATGGCTACCGCCTGTCTAGCACAACAAACATACTATGTCTGACGTACTACGTGCAACAAGAGGATGTTGCTGAGAGAAATTCCGAAGGGGAAGTGTGGCCGGGTGTGGCGGCCAACTGTCTCAGCCGCGAATCAGATGGTCCAGGGCTATTGGAAGCCAGTAGCTCCAGAACACAAAGTCGTGATCGCCCGCTCCCTCCTGGTACTCAAGTTCAACCCCGGCTGCCCCAGCAGCTTCCGCGAACAGCCGACTTTGGTCAAGCAGTGCATCTTCGGTGCCACACGAAGCAAAAAGCTTCGTTCGGGACAGTCCCTGCGCCGACGAGGACGGGGTGTCCGCACCCGCTCCATTCGAAGGCGTCCCCGTCGCCGGGATCGGCTCGGTGCCAGCGCCGTGTGGTCGCCGATTGTTCCGCGCCACCAACATTTCCCGGAGCCTGCCAATGAGGTCATCTTCCGGTCGAGGCTGCTCAGAGTTGCCGAATCCTACCAGGTAGAGGTCTTGATGACGTTCGCGCCAGCCCTCTTCCGCGACGTCAAGGCACCCTGACAGCGAGAACGCCGCGCTATACACCTCCGGATGATCGAAGGCCGCCCGGAATGCGCCATATCCTCCCATTGAGAGGCCACCCACCAGGGTGTCATCCCGAGACCTCGAGATTCGTAGCGTCCGCCGCATCAGATCGGGGAGCTCGGTTCCCACCCAGTCCCCGTAACGCAGACCAAAGGACTGATTGATCCAGAACGACCGTTGGCCCTCGGGCATGACGATCACCAGGTTGAATCGGTCCGCGACCGGCTGCAAGTCAGCCCGCACAGGCCACTGCGCGCTGTTGCCCGTAAGGCCGTGAAGTAGCACCAGTAGTCCCGGTTCCGAGGAGGGCCACGCGACAGGGTCTTCCGTGTCCCCCTCCGGCGTCACCACTGTAAGGGTCGTCTGCATCTCCAGTGATTCGGAGCGGACATTGGTCCAAATCTGCGTCGTCATGCCACTACGTTAGTCGCTCTCAGAAGACCGCCGACGCGGATGAACTCTATCCCGAACAGAGAATTGCCGACTAGGCTCAGAGCTAGCGTTGGGCCCCGCGATCAGGTTAGGAGTCAGCCATGGCTGAAGTTCTTGTCACCGCAGGCAGAGTTCCGTCCATCGGCGAGTTGGTGAAGCTTTACGAGGCGGTCGGATGGAGTTCATACACCGCGCATCCTGAGCGTCTCATGGCGGGAGTTAAGGGCTCTCTACGGGTCGTCACTGCACACTCGAGGGAGGGGCAACTTGTCGGCCTCGCTCGCGTCGTCGGCGACGGGCAGACCATTGCCTATCTGCAGGACGTCCTGGTTCACCCCGATTGGCAACGAAGTGGCATTGGTGCCTGGCTGATCCGGGAAGCATTCCTTCCCTACGAGCACGTCCGCCAGCAGGTTCTTCTCACCGACAACGACCCTGCCCAGCGCGCCTTTTACGAGTCGCTCGGCTTCAAGGAGATACGCGACGTTCCGAACGAGGAGCTCCGCGCCTTCGTCCGCTTCAGCAAGCCCTAGCGGCCCCGATCTCCCAATCACATCGGGGCGCAACACACCGCGAAAACGCGTCCAATCCTCCCCTATCTGATTGGCAATCCAAGAAAAGAGGGGTGTCCCGGCCGACTAGAGTTCCGTCTTCAGCGCTGCACGCATCGCCTCCAGGTTCTGCTTCACCTCGTCCGAAACCTCCGGGTACTGCGGATCAATACCCCGCATCGCCTCCAGAATGATCGAGATTGTCGACAGGCGTAGGAACCACTTATTGTCCGCAGGCAGCACGTGCCACGGCGCATACTCGGTCGAGGTGTTGTTCAACATGTCCGTAAATGCCTGCAAGTAGTCATCCCAGTAGGCGCGTTCGGCCATGTCAGAGGGCGAAACCTTCCAGTTCTTGTCCTCCTCGTTCACCCTGGACAGGAAGCGTCGCGCCTGCTCATCCTTCGACAGATTCAAGAACAGCTTGACAATCACCGTTCCCTGGTTGGTGAGGCGCCGCTCCCAGTCATTGATTTCCTGGTATCGCTGCGCCCAAATATCGTCCGGCACCGGCACCGAGGTCTTCGGCCACAGATACTCCGGGTGCACTTTGGTGACCAGCACATTCTCGTACTGCGAGCGGTTGAAAATCGCGATCTTTCCCAGTACCGGAGTCGCGATCTCGTGACGCCACAGGTAGTCGTGCGACCGTTCGAGGGACGAGGGAGACTTGAACGAATGCACGTCAATCCCCTGCGGATTCACTCCCTGCAGCACATGCTTGATCGTGCCGTCTTTCCCCGCGGCGTCCATCCCTTGAAGGATCACGAGGAGCGAGCGGTCACCATCCGCATAAAACCTGTCCTGCAGGTCGGCCAGTTCAGCCTTCGCAACCTTGAGCGCACCCTTTCCCCTCGCTTTGTCGAGCTTCCTGGGCAGACGGGCCGGGTTGTACTCCTTCTGCAGGTCGGTGATGTGAGACCCGGGAGGCACCAGGGTGGGGGCGGCTATCGCCTCGTAATCAACCTCGACGACCTCGTCCTTTTTCTTCCCCACGGTTCCTCCTTGAGCTGGGTTTCCCTCGTACAACTGAAACCAAACTACAGGGCGAAGCGCGGCTGTGGGCAGGTTCACCGGGAATTGGGTCGGCTGGGGCGCCGGCCGACTGTTAAGCTAAACGGAGCCAAAGACCATCGGTACCTGGCGGTGAGCAATCACCACTGGTCGAAGTCACCGATGCAGGTGTGTATAGAGAATATGGGTTCTCCCAGTTTCCCGGTATGCGTCTGCGTGCCGGGTTTTTTGTTTAGAGGTTCCGCCTGCGGGACTTCGTTGTCCGAAGTAGTTATCGAAATCGTCAGGAGGTGGAAGATGGCGAAGATGGACAAAGCAGTAGTTATTGAAGAACTGAGCGACAAGTTCCGTGATTCAGGTGCGGTGGTTCTAACCGAATACCGCGGACTGACCGTAGGTCAGCTGAAGGAGTTGCGTCGCGGACTTGGCGGAGACGTCGAGTACAAGGTCGTCAAGAACACTCTTGCGTCAATCGCGGCGAAGAACGTCGGTCTTGATTTCCTTGAGGAAGATCTTTCGGGTCCTACGGCCGTCGCTTTCATTAGCGGTGAGCCGGTTGAGGCTGCGAAGGTCCTCCGCGACTACGCGAAGGCTAACTCCGCACTGGTACTGAAGTCTGGTGCCATGGACGGAGTTGCCCTATCGAACGAGGCAGTAAGGAAGCTTGCTGATCTTGAGTCCCGTGAGGTTCTGTTGGCTAAGGCCGCAGGTGCCATGAAGGGTAAGATCTCGCAGGCAGCTTACGCATTCAACGCTCTGCCCTCAAAGCTGGTACGCACGGTTGATGCCCTGCGTGAAAAGCAGGAAGCCGCCTAAGTCAGGCGAGCTCTCAACAAAGTTCAAAATAGTTTTCGTTTCTGGGAGGAATAATCATGGCGAAGCTGACCAATGAGGAACTGATTGCACAGTTCAAGGAAATGACTCTGATCGAGCTCTCCGACTTCGTGAAGATGTTCGAGGAAGAGTTCGACGTTACCGCTGCCGCACCGGCAGCCGTTGCTGTTGCTGCTCCGGCAGCCGGTGGCGCCGCCGAGGAAGAGGAAGAGAAGAGCGAGTTTGACGTTGTTCTTGACTCCTTCGGTTCTGAGAAGATCGCCGTCATCAAGGCCGTTCGCGCCCTGACCGGTCTTGGCCTGAAGGAAGCCAAGGAGAAGGTCGACGGCGCTCCGTCCACCATCCTTGAGGGTGCCAAGAAGGAAGACGCCGAGAAGGCAAAGGCTGACATTGAGGCCGCTGGCGGTACCGTCACCCTGAAGTAGTTTTCTGCCGCTGCTCGGCCCGAGCGTGGCAAAACTCTTAAGCCAAAAGAGGCTGTCCTGTTATGGGGCGGCCTCTTTTGCATTTCTAGAAGAGGTTTGGCGCAAACCTGGGGTGTCGGCGCGCGTTTGCTCGTCGAGGCCTCAGGTTTTGGCCTCTACCCAACGACATTTTGATGTCGATCGGAGCAAACGCGGGCTCATCCGTCTGAACGGGGCCCTATCGTTCGATCTGGTCGCTAGTTGACCGGGACGCTTGTGTGCTGGGGTTCCTTGCCGTCCTGGAACAACGAGATCGTGCGGTCCTCCACCGGAACCCATTCGTGGTCGCTGAAATCCAATTCGAGTGGCTCGGAGCAGACAAGTTGTGTGTCCTCAGGGAGATGCTCCTCTGTCCCATCGGCCATCCGGATCTTTGCGGCTCCGTGAGCGTGATAAAGCGAGGGGGACTCCGGCACCGGACCTGATCCCAAGTTCTCACGGCTTGAAACACGCATCGTGACAAGAATGTCGCCGTTCGAAGCAGCCATACAGGCAGTGAAAGGAGCGGTTACGTTGTTGTCGGCGCGGGCCTGCTCGATTCGGTCGTTGAGCTTCATCATTGCGCCCACTGGATCGCTGGCAAGGCCGTAGGTGAGGGCCAGGTAGAAGCAGGTTTCGGTGTCTGAGTTTCCCATGATGAACGGGTAGAGTTCTGGGTCCACATCCATGCGCAGATCGCGGGCCATCTTTTCAAAGCCTCCAACGCCGCCGTTGTGCTGAAACATCCACCCGTCATGGACGAAGGGATGGCAGTTATCCTCGGCGATTGATCCGCCCGGCGCGGCGCGCACGTGTGCTAACAGCGTGCCTGTCTCAATCTGCTCGGCCAAGCTGTGCAGGTTGTGACTATCCCAAGCCGGTGTGATCTCGCGGAACTGCCCGATGTTACCCTCGCGACCAACGAATGCGATGCCGAAGCCATCGCCGTTGGTGGGGAAATCGTGGCCTGGGAACTGCTTAGCCATTGGGAAGCCGGGAAGTGAGAGGTGCCGAGCATTAATGCTCTGGTCGACCAGTGAGTGGTTGGGCTTGGTAAGAAGCTTGTCGATCGTGATTGGGGAGCCGTGATAGGCGAGCCAGCGACACATGGGTACTCCTTTGTTGTCATTGTCGTTGTGACGGACTGTCCGTACAGATGTTGTTCTTGGAATGCCGCCCACGCAGCGCCAAAAGAATCAGAATTCTGGTCCCGTGCGTTAGGGGCCGGCCCACAATCTGAACATCTGAAAAATCGACACCGTCCAACGACCTTGCGCCCAGGATGCAGGAACCGGAACGCAAAGTGCAATACCAGAAGCCGGGGTAAGAAATATACGTCCCCCGGCTAAACCTCGATTTCTCGAGAATTCGGAACTCAACATGTAGCAGACTGATAAGCATCGCAGAAAGGTGGTTGTGATGAGCGCTCCAAGTCAGGGAACAAAAGGCAGCGTCAATGTAGGGGCGAGCGTAGCGAAGCTCTCTTTTATTTCGATCTTCTTGCTGGGAATAAACGGCATCATTGGCTCCGGAACTTTTCTCCTCCCCCAAGAAATCTATGAGGATGCGGGATTCCTTCTTGGCATGGGGGTAATCCTGTTCGCAGGTATTGCCACAACTTTGATCGCGTTCTGCTACGCGGACCTCTCCGGGAAGTTCAGCGGGGGCGGCGGAGCCTGGCTCTACTCGTACACCGCTTTCGGTAAGTTCACCGGATTTCAAGTCGGTTTCTTCATGTGGTTCTCTGGCATCGTCTCAATCGCCGCGGAGATTGCAGCGCTAATCCGAATCTTCAAGAACGTCATCCCCGCGCTGAAGAGCGATGTCCTCTCGATCATCTGCGGCACTGTTTTGATCGTGCTGCTGGGACTAATCAACTGGTTTGGAATGAAGAGCGTCAAGTGGGTAAGCAACCTGTCTTCCGCCACAAAGATCGGCGCGGCACTCTTCTTTGTCGTGGTCGGCGTCTTCTTCATGAAGTGGGCAAACCTCGGACCCGTCTCTGCGGCTCACGGCGGGAGCGTGGTGGAGCAGTTCAGCACAACATACGCGATTGTTTTCTACATGTTTACCGGGTTCTCGTTCCTGCCTATCGCGGCACGAAAGATGAAGAACCCTCAGAAGAACCTTCCGCGTGCGCTGATCTCAATCATGCTCTCGGTCACTGCCATCTATCTGCTGGTGCAGTTCGTTGTGGTAGGCAACCTTGGAACAGAGACAGCGAAGTCGACCATTCCAGTGGCCGAGGCAATGCTAAAGAGCGTTGGCGAGTGGGGCTACTACATCATCATCGTCGGCAGCGCGGTGTCAGTATTCGGTGTTGCCTTTACTTCCGCGTTTGAGGTGCCGGTTATAGCCTCCACGCTCGCTGACGAGCACAACCTGCTTCCTCCGATCTTTGCTAAGAACAATAAGTTTGGCGCGCCCTTTGTCTCGATCATCCTGACGGTCGTTGTCAGCGCGGCACTTCTTTGGACCGGCTCATATGTGTTCCTGGCGACCTGCATGGTCTGTGCGAACTTCATCCAATACGTGCCGACGATTCTCGCAGTCGTCAAGTTGCGTAAGATGCCTAGCGCTCCCGGCGCAATGTCTCTGAAGGGGGCTCGTGCGTGGGTGGTTGCGGGACTCGCGTTGGTTAGCTCGCTGTACGTTTTGACGGGCTTTAACTGGAAGGTGATTGCGGTCGCGGCTGCAGTGTTTGTGATTGCTACCGTCATCTATTTCTGGGATGAGGAATCCAGAAAGAAGCGTGGACTGACTTTGGGAAGCCCGACGGGAGAGGCTACGAAGGCTGCTGTTGCCTCAGCCATTGCTGGGGTTGTGCCTGCGGCTGGGACGGCCGCCGCGTCTACACCAGCGTCTGCGGGGTCTACACCAGCGCCTGCAATGGCTGCCGGGTCTGTACCGGCGCCTGCGATGCCGATGGTCGACGGTGCGGCAATGCATGCCGCCTGCGCTGGCGCGTCGCATGTCTCCCAGGCTCTGGCCGCTAGCACAACAGCGTCTTGACACCGCGAAGACGCGTGTGAACGAGACGGTGGAGTTGTCCCCACTCAGACAACGTCCTGGCCCCCGGAGGACTAGGACTCTGCGTGGCAACACGACGTGTTCGCAAGTGCGCACTACAGTGTACTGACGTCCGGAGAACTCAGACTGAAGAATCTCTGAGTGTCAGGCTTCGGTGGCCGCCGAAAGTATGACGACGCCGATCCTCTAACCCTGCTTGTCGGCACCGATGAGAGGCCAGATTGCGTCAATGATCTCTTCCGCCCAATCATCTGGTACGTCCCCGTCAAGACTGTCGCGCATGATCATGGCACCGACGATCATCTCGGAGATCAGTTTGTAGTTGACGCCGGGAGAGAGTGTTCCATCGGCCACACCCTTCTCGCAATATTGACGAAATACGCTGAACCGGGGAACAAAGATGCGCTCACGCCACTCCTTCAGTCCTTCATCGGCTGTTAGGTACAGAAGTTCGCCAACGGCGGCGATGCCGATCAGATTCTCGTAAACATCCTGGGCTTCCCAGATTGCTGAGATCAATGACTCTTTGGTGACGGGTCCTGCCACTAGAGAGTCCCCTTCCGAGAGTGGACTGATAACAGACAGAACATCTGAGATCAGCTCGACACGATTCGAATACCGGCGATAGAGCGTCGTTTTTGCAACCCCGGACTGTGCTGCGACCGACTCCATGGTGATGGCACTGAGTCCATTTTCATGGATGATCTCGAGGACAGCATCCTGGATCTTCTTGTCGGTACGCGAGCGGATGGATAGGTGCGTTCCTGATTTCTCAGTCTCCACTGCTCTTCCTCTCTTGGTGCGAACTGCTCAGTTTCAGACGTCTAGGCGAGCGCATTCAGCGATCGCCTAGAGACTACTAGACGCGGTCATTGAGAGGGACGGTTGCGAATCTGCCAGCTGCGTGTGGCAGATCCGGCGCACCGCATAATCGGTCGATTAGTTGAGTGACTAGAACTTGAGCAGATTCCGGAAGGTAGATCTTGCTTGCGATTAGCCGCTCATATGCCAGTTAACTATTCTTCGCTAGTCGACTGGCTGCGAGTGCCACTATTGCGACTCCAACGAGCCAGGCGTGCCAGCCGATTGCTCCAGTCGCGGCTCCGGCAAACCAGGGAGCCAGAAATACCAAGACGCCCAAGATAACCAGCGTCCACTCAGAGGGTTTCGACGAGGCCGTGCCTAGTGCCCAGAGCGCGGCTACTACGGTCAACAGGCCGAGAGTTATGAACCAACCGCCCGGAGCTCCGGTCCATGCGACGGAGATTGCGAGGAATGCGCCAAGCACCAGTGAGGTCCAGTCTTGCCATACCTTCCAGGGGGCTTCTACGGCTGCGGTCGTTGTGGTTTGAGTGTTGGTGGTCATTGCCCTTTCCTTTTGTAAAGTTTCGGTTTGTCGATACACGACACGTATATCGTAGCGCTATGGAAAACGTAGCACAACCTGGTCCTAGAGAAGGAGTTGGTTCGGGACGGTAAGTTCTAGGTGTTTCGGGCGTGGGCGCGCTCAAATATGGGCCGGTTTGATTTCGGGCGGGTGATTCGGGGCTTTGTTCATGGAATCCAAGGTCACGCTTGCTAATAATTTTGTGTGTGCTGGATTTGCGCCCACATCAGAAGTCGAGTTCGTGCTTCCTGAGTACGACCTCGTTGATTTGCGAACCTGAGACGACTCTGCGAGCTACTCCCTGGGGCCGAACAGGGCGCTTCCCACTCGGATGATCGTCGCACCCTCCTCGATTGCGATTTGGTAGTCCCCGGACATTCCCATAGACAGTTCGGTGAGTTCCACACCGTCACCCTCGTGCTGCGGGGCGAGGTGCTCGCGGAGCTCGCGTAGGTCCGCGAACGTCCTGCGGATGACTGACTCGTCCTCCGTGAGAGGTGCCATTGTCATGAAGCCGCGCACCGTGAGTCCCGGCAGTCCCGCGGCGATATCGAGGATTTCGGGAACTTCGGTGGGGGTCAGTCCGTACTTGGCCTCCTCGCCCGAGGTGTTGACCTCCAGCAAGACCTCCATCCCTCGCCCCGCGGGAGCGGGTAACTTTGTCCAACGCGGCGAAGACGAAATGCTCGATGCGTCTCGCGTCGCGGGAGCGGGTAACTTTGCCGGACTTGGGTCGCGCTTTTCCGAACTGGGAACAAAGTGTCCCGGATTTTGGTCTCCCGTTTGTACCCTCAAACCGGGGCGATTCTGGTGGTATTCCGCTTCGGCGGTGGTTACTCGTGTTGTCTCCGCAGTCGGCACATTCGCCGGGACAGACACCGCCCGAGACAGTGCCTCTGCTATCCGCAGCGAGTCAACCGATTGCACGGACGAGGCAAATCGGGCTGCCTGCCCCGCCTTGTTCGTCTGCAGGTGCCCGATCAGGTGCCAGGCTGGGGAGAGGTCGGCGAGCTCCTCGGACTTCCGCCTCAGTTCCTGCACCCGATTCTCCGCGAAATCGCGATAGCCCAGCGCGTACGCCACCCGCAACACCTCGGTCGGCACTGTCTTAGTCACCGGGAGCAGCATGACCTCAGAGGGGTCCCGGCCAACTCGCTCTGCAGACTCTTCAACGATAGAAAGCACCCTCTCAAATCTGGCTCTCAGAAGGTTCTCCAGATCACTTCCATTCTCATTTCCCATGCAGCAAGCCTAACGAGTGCGCTACCATCCCCAGTAGAATCGCCCTGGCACCACTTCCCCCTCACAGAAGACCGGGTTCGTCATGAAGCTCAGAAACGGCGTCCAACTGATCCTCTACGCAGACCGATTCGGCGGAACCATCCCGGACAGCGCCGCACTCGTCGACCGAATCTTTGGCGGTTCCGTGACCGGGGTTCACTATTTGCCCTTCTACGTCCCGTTCGACGGTGCGGACGCCGGGTTCGACCCCATAGATCACGCGCGCCCCGATCCTCGGCTCGGAACCTGGGACGACATGCGAGCGGTGGCCAAAAACAAGGACATCTGCGTCGACGTTATCGTCAACCACATGTCATCGGACTCCCAGCAGTTCCAGAATCTGATTTCGGAGGGCGAGGAGTCACCCTACCGCGAGCTATTCCTCACCTACGATGACGTCTTCCCTAATGGGGCGTCGGCCCAGGACCTACTGACCATTTACCGCCCGCGGCCCGGACTCCCCTTCACCACGGTCAGCCTTGAAGGTGACCGCGACCTGTTCTGGACTACCTTCACTCCTCAACAGATGGACATCAATGTCGAGTCCGATGCGGGTCACGCCTATCTCAACGGCATCCTGGAAACCCTCGCCAATGTCGGCGTGAAACTCATCCGCCTGGACGCAGCGGGGTACGCAATCAAACGCCAGGGAACCTCGTGCTTCATGATTCCCGAGACCTTTCAGTTCATCGATGATTTCACCGCTGCGGCGCGCGTTCTCGGGATGGAGGTCCTGGTCGAGATCCACTCCCACTACCGCACCCAAATCGAGATCGCCAAGAAGGTCGATCGGGTCTACGACTTCGCGATCCCGCCCCTTTTGTTGCACACACTGTCCACGGGCGATGACGAGGCGCTCCGCGCTTGGATCGCCGTTCGCCCCTCCAACGCCATAAACGTCCTCGACACCCACGACGGAATCGGTGTCATCGATATCGGCCCCGACACCACGGGTGATCAGGGCGATGGTCTGTTGGCGGTCGGTCAGATTGACGCCCTCGTCCGTACCATCCATGCCAACACGGATGGTGAGAGTTTGCAGGCGACCGGTGGCGCGGCCTCGAACCTTGACCTCTACCAGGTCAACAGCACCTATTACGACGCGCTGGGACGAAATGACGAGCACTACCTGATTTCCCGTGCCTTCCAGTTCTTCCTGCCCGGCATTCCGCAGGTTTACTACGTTGGAGCGCTCTCTGGTCAAAATGACATGGCGCTGCTTGAGGCAAGCGGCGTTGGCCGCGACATTAACCGGCACCGTTACACGTCGGACGAGGCGCTCGCGGACGCCGAACGCCCCGTCAACCGTGCACTGATTAGGCTCATGGACCTACGGACTAACCATCCGGCTTTCGACGGCACGTTCGCCGCGTTTGATGACGAGGGACGCCTCGTTCTTCGTTGGGAGAGTCAGTCCGGGGACTTTGCTGAACTGAGTTTCTTGGGCGAGGACAGGTCGGCCACGCTCGAATGGTCCACCGCGTCTGGGAGTGAGCGAGTAGGGTCCTTACTGGACCTAGCAGACTAGCCCGCGCGCAGTCTCCTTGGACGCGCATCGGCAAAGCTACGCGCCTGGGGCAGTATGCTAGTCGGGGTTTCGAGGAGGGTGTCCAATGGCAAGTCGAGTCACGCTCGCCCAGGTTGCAGAGCAATCGGGATGCTCCCCTGCCGCAGTGTCACTAGTACTTTCGGGCCGCGCAGGCAAGAGGGTCTCCCGGGCGAAAGCTGATCGAATCAGGGCTGTAGCTGCGGAGATGGGGTATGCGGCCGATCCGCGAGCTCGCGCACTTCGCACAGGCCGTAGCGGCTTCATTGGTCTGGTTTCTGACAAGTTAACGATCGCCCGATATGCTTCTGCGATTGTCGCGGGCTCGGTGGATCAAGCGCAGGTTGGGGACGGGGCAGTCCTCATCAGTGAGTGCGGTGTCGGCTCCCTCGACCGAAACCAAGCAATCGGCGCACTTCTGGACCACCGGGTGGACGGACTACTGATAGGTCTGACGGAATCGAGATTCATCGAGCTTCCCGACTCTGCGCGCGCTGTTACTACCGTCGTCGTGAACGGGGCTGCCGACGGGGTACCTAGTATTCTCCCGGACGAGGATTCTGCTGGATATGCTGCAACCCGGTTTCTCATTGATGCCGGGCACGCCCGTATTGGACTGATCGGACGGTCTACGCCCGCGACCGAGTCGATTCTCGTCTCCCGGCGTTTCGAGGGGATCGACAGAGCAATGCGTGAAAGCAACCTTTCATTCGTTGCGGAGCAACGGCCGCGAGACTGGGAACCTGAAGCGGGGCGGGCGGCGGCGCTCGACCTGCTAAGAAACCACGATGTAACCGCGCTGCTATGTGCAAACGACAGGTTGTCTTTTGGTGCTTACCAGGCCGCCGCTGAGCTTGGGCTGAGAATTCCCGCCGATCTTTCGGTGATGTCATTCGATGATGAGCAACTTGCTGGCTACCTAACTCCCGGACTCACAACGATGCGTTTGCCGTACGAGGAAATGGGGCGCGAAGCAGCCCAGCTGGTCTTGGACCAACTGGATTCTGAGGGAAGCATGCAGGTGAGAAATGAGCCGATCCTCGTACCAATGGTCTTGGTTGAGCGGGGTTCGGTAGCCGCGCCTCGTACATAGCTTTTGGGCACCTTAAGATAAGTGTCTGCAGGGCGCCCGCCGGCCCCCTCGAAGTGACTTTCCGGTATTCGGAGGCGGGTGTCTAATCGAGTTTCGAAGCTAGTGAGCGGCCGGCTTGTTCATTCAGAACATTTCAGTTTGGTAACGACGGTTAATCGTTTGACTGAATCTCTGACGAGCGGGCCTTTTCCCGTGTACCATCCAGTAAGTCAGCTCTCGTCGGGCCCGCTTTGCTGCTGACACCCGGAGACAGCCCGTCGTCTTCGTTATCCGGCGAGAACCAGTGAACACCTACAGCGAAATCATCCCTATCGGGTAGGCCTTAGCTTCTCTCCTCCTACCCTTGTGCTTTCGCAAAACAAGACGAAGGAGTCACGATGCGACAAGGATTCAGACGCGTATCGGCGATTGCAATAGCGGCGGTGGCAAGCTCGGTTGTACTGTCCGGCTGTCTGCAAAATCCAAACACTGGCGGTGGTGGACCGGGAGGGGTAAGCGATCTGGCAGATAACGCAGAGGTCGATGATGACGGAGTCGTCACCATCCTCGGAGCTTTTGGGGGTAGCGAAGCCGAACTGTTCAACGCCTCACTGGATGAGTTCGAGGCAGAGACCGGCATCAAGGTCGAATACACCGGCGACCAGGATTTCACCAACACCATCCGTCTGCGAACGGGCTCAGGTCAACAGCCAGACATCGCAATCTTCCCGCAACCCGGTGGCCTATTGGAACAGGCGAAGGCGGGCTACATTCAGCCGATCGACACCTACTTGGACTATGACGCCATCGACCGAACCCTCATCCCCGGCTTCCTTGAGGCCGCCAGGCTCAACGGACGGGTTTACGGCGCTCCGATGAGAATGGCAGTCAAGTCGATCGTCTGGTATCCGAAGGAGGCGTACGAGGCGGGAGGCTATGACCTCGCCCCCGCAAATCTGGACGTTCTAGCTGACGTCGCTGCCGAGATGGTGAGCGAGGGCCAGGTTCCCTGGTGTATGGGCTGGGAATCCGGACAGGGAACGGGCTGGGTCGGCACCGACTGGATTGAAGAGTACATGCTGCGGCTTTGGGGTCCGGATGTCTACGACCAGTGGGTGACGAACGAAATCCCGTTCAACGATCCGAAAGTTATCGCCGCATTTGATGCCTTCGGAGAGATGATCGACATCGAGGGGAACATCCTCGGAGGTCGTGAAGGAATCATGGCAACCGCATTCGGCGACGCAATGCTTCCGGCATGGGATCAGCCACCGGGGTGCATGCTGGAGCGTCAGGGTAATTTCGTCACGGGGTTCTTCCCTGAGGCAATCCTCAATGACCTCGACAACAAGGTTGGTCTGTTTGTCTTCCCGCCCGCCGGACCTGGTTCGGAGTACACCGGACAGCCAATGCTTGGTGGCGGTGACCTGGCCGCGTTGATGAACGGCAATGATCTGGACGCCATTGAGGTCATGAAGTTCATTTCCTCGGACAAGTTCGGTGGTCCCTGGGCCGCAGGTGGTGGATGGCTTTCACCGCACAAAACGTTTGATGCTTCACAGTACTCGAATGAAATCACTCGTAAGACAGCGGAGTTGGCTTCGAGCGCGGATGTCTTCCGCTTCGACGGTTCTGACCTGATGCCAAATGCTGTGGGTGGCGGTACCTTCTGGACCGGGATGGTCGAATGGGTCAGCGGTCAGAAGACCGCCGAGCAAGTCACGACCGAGATTCAGGAAAGCTGGCCCAAGGACACGTCCGACGACTCACAGTCTTCGGAGTGATAAGCCATGACTACGTTAACTAACGCGCCTTCCCAGAAGGCGGTGAAAAGCCTGATGGGTGCCAGTCCCGCAAAGATCTTTATCGGTCTGATCGGCGCAGTCTTCACAGGCTGGATAATGGTCAACACCTTCCTGGCCTTGGCATACTACCCGCAGTGGTTCCTGAACAACCGAATTCTGATGGTCGTTGTCGGCATGGTTGTCGGCATCGGCGGATCTGCACTGCTGTTCTGGTTTGCCAACGTATTCATTGAGGCTCTTCCACAGAAGTTCCGTGAGGGGCTAATTCCCTACGTCTTCCTGCTACCAGCGTTTGCGCTGATTACGCTGATGCTCTTGTACCCAACGGTTCAGACCATCAACTACTCGTTCGCGAACGATGACAGCACCGCGTATGTAGGGTTTGCGAACTATATAGCGATCTTCAAGGACTCGGCGTTCTGGCTGGCTCTAACCAACAACGCTCTCTGGTTGGTAATTGTCCCGGCAGTGACCGTGGCCCTGGGAGTGATCGTCGCGCTCTTTGCTGACCGACTGTCTGCGAACGGGGAGAAGGTCTCAAAGACCCTTATCTTCCTGCCTATGGCCATCTCGTTCGTTGCGGCGTCTACCATCTGGGGTGTCCTCGTCTACGATCCGAACCCGAACGTCGGTTTGCTGAACGCGATTCTCGGAACTGATCTCAACTGGATTCGTGTGGATACCGGGCGCTTGAACTCGCTGTTGATGATGATCATCCTCATTTGGATGCAGACGGGTTTCGCAATGGTCTTGCTTTCGGGAGCCATCAAGAACGTGCCCGAGGAAACTCTTGAAGCCGCCCGAATCGACGGCGCGAACGAGCGGCAGGTCTTCTTCCGCGTGATCGTGCCACAGATTTGGGGGACGGTGATCTCGGTCTTCATAACGGTCGTGATCCTGGTGCTGAAAGTCTTCGACATCATTTACGTCCTCACTAACGGGCAAGCAAGAACCAACGTAATCGCACTGATGTTCTTCCAGGAACTGTTTACTGCGGGACGCGCTGGCATGGCCTCGGCAATCGTCGTCGTTCTGTTGGTTCTGGTCATGCCCATCCTGATCTATCAGGTTCGCCACTACCGCAAGGAGAACGCCCGATGAGTGCCATCGCTACGTCAACTGCTCCCGCTGTGGCAGTGAAAGAAAAGAAGCAACCAAAACGGATGAAAGACGGTCGGACCAGGTCTGTTACTTCTATCGTCGTTATGGTGATCCTGGCGATCATTTGGACACTTCCGACACTGGGCCTGCTCGTTTCCTCGTTCCGTAGCCGCGAGGCCGTGGCAACCTCGGGTTGGTGGACGGCTCTGTTCAATCCGTTTGGTCAGGGTTGGACGCTGGACAACTACACCGGCGTTCTTCAGGGCGCCAACATGGGAACTGGTTTCATAAACACGTTCGCGGTTGCGCTGCCGGCGACGATCCTCCCGATCATGTTTGCGGCATTCGCGGCCTATGCGTTCACCTTCATGGATTTTCCCGGCAAGGAAGTTCTGTTCATCATCATTGTGGCGCTTATGGTTGTCCCGTTGCAGGTTGCGTTCCAGCCGTTACTGGACCTTTTCGGCCCCAATGGTATTGGGATCTCGGGTCAGTTCGTCGCGGTTTGGTTGTTGCACACGGGCTTCGGTATGCCGCTGTGTGTTTACACGCTCCGTAACTACATGTCGACGTTGCCCTACTCGGTTGTCGAGTCGGCAAAGATCGACGGAGCCTCCCACTACCAGATCTTCTGGAAACTGGTTGGACCTATGTCGATCCCGGCAATCGCAGCGTTCGCTACGCTTCAGTTCCTTTGGGTGTGGAATGACCTGCTCACGGCAAAGCTGTTCCTGCAGCCGTCGAACGCAACGATCATTGTTCAGCAACAACAGTTGCTCGGCACGCAGGGTCAGGGAGCAGAGTTGCTGACAGCAGGCGCGTTCCTGTCGATGACCGTTCCGCTGTTGGTGTTCATCACGCTTCAAAGATTCTTCGTACGAGGGTTGGCCTCCGGCTCAGTCAAGGGCTAGTCCTACCCAGAAAAGGGTCGTGACCGCGGGGTCCTGGTTGCAGTCGACCAGGACCCCAAGCGCGTCGTCGAGACTTCTCGTTCCGGGATTCCTTGTGTCAGTTTTGCTCCGGGATTCGTTGTGTCAGTTGCAGTCGACCGGGACCCCAAGCGCGTTGCCGACACTGGTGCGAGTGCGCTACCGAGTGGCCTGAATTCTTCCTATTTCCTGGGCGTGTCGTCGAGAAATCAGGCCACTCTGTAGCCAACTCGTTGCTTACTCGATGGGTTTTGGCCACTTGGTAGCGCTTGTGCGATCAGGCGACACACGGTCGCCAGGTGAGCGTTTCGATCGCGATCTCGCCCGCGGTTGAGACGCTCGCGGTGGTGCCCCCGGCGCCGCTAGCTGGACGGGGGAGCATCTGAGCACTCAAAGTGACCGTCCCCTCGTCCGAAAAGACTTCGATCGATGCCGAGTCTACAAAGATCGACAAAGTGATAGTCCCGTCGACAGGAGGTAGTTGAGCGCTGAAGTGGTCTGCAACCGAGGAGGCGCTGCCGCCAGAATGAAGAGATTCTGATCCTGACCGGTCAACAGTCAGTCGCTCAGCTTTCACATTGTATGAGACTGCTGCGGACCTACCGGCAAGGCTCAAAACGAAGCGGCCTGATGTCCCCGCGCCATCTAGTTTCAGGCTCAACGTCAGTAGATAGCTGGTTCCGGGATCAAAAGTGACGGCGTTTCCGTTGGCACTACGGCAATCGAGACCCGCATCGGGTTTGGAGCTTGGTGTTGCTGTGTCGCGGCCGGAGGTGGCCCCGTTGCTACCGGGCCAGGAATGGCTTGCGCTGTCACCTGAGTTCGCAGTGGAGCTTGGTGTTGCTGTGTCGGGGTCGGAGGTGGCCCCGTTGCTACCGGGTGAGGAGTGGCTTGCGCTGTCGCCTGAGTTCGCAGTGGAGTTTGGTGTTGCTGTGTCGGGTGGCGCAGTCGCTCCGTGACTAGCAGTAGCCTTGGAATTTCCGGGTTGCATTGCAACCTCGATTTCCTCACCAAACCAGGCATCTACCTCCCTCGCCGGGTGTTGGATCAGGCGAAATCCCATTGGGGTCTCAACTACTGCCAGCTCACGCGGCAGTGACATCGCCCCTCGCCACGGCCTGGTTGGTACCTGTTCCGCGTAGTCCCAGTTGTTCATCCAGCCGATGGTCACAACTCTTCCATCAGGTTCTTCGACCCCGGGCAGTCCGGAGAAACTTACCGCTGCGTAGTAGTCGGGCCCCCAGTCGAGGGGCTTCCACGAGGAATCGGCAAAAGGCGTGAACTCCGCGCCGTTGAAGTCTCCAAGTAGGTAGCGCATCCCCGAGCCTCCGGCAGCCCCACCCGGATTGGTGCTGAGGATCAGCGCCCAGACAAACTCTCTGGTGAGTCCGTCAGTCATCGCTCCGGTCTTGTTTCCGGAAGTGGGGGTGTCGGCGGGTGAACCTGCGTCGAGGTCTCTAGTTTCTGCCGAGTTTGCTCGCGGCTCGGTGGCCGCCCTGGTCCTGTTTCCGGAAGTTGAGGTGTCGGCGGGGAAACTCGCGTCGAGGTCTCTAGTTTCTGCCAACTCATCGCCCGAGCGCTGCTTGCCAAGCGCGGTTGCTACCACCGGAAGCCTCACCAGATCTGGACACTCCCAAAGCAGCCCCTCTGGATGCGGCATCTGGAAGTACTGCGTCAGTTCCCAGTCCTTGAGGTTCGTCGAACGGTGGATCACCACGGCTTCTTCAGGTGCCTCGACCGCGACCATGACCCACCATCCGTCGCCGGAAGAATCCAGGTAGCGAAAGACTTTCGGGTCCCGGAAGTCGGTGCTGCCGCGGTCCAGAACCGGGTTGCCCTCGTACTTCTCCCAACTCAGACCCTCATCAAGCGAGAAAGCGAGTCCCTGCGACTGATGTCCCGGCGCCGCAATCGTGTAGGCGGCAACGAGCGCGCCCCCGAACCCTGCGTCATCCTCAGAATCAAGTACAGCGGAACCGGAGAAAATGCCGACTTCTCCCTCTTCACCCTCGTACATAAGCGCGACGGGGAGTTCCTCCCAGTGGAGCAAATCCAAACTGACGGCATGCCCCCAACTCATGTTCGCCGGCTCGATTCCAAGTGGGTTGTACTGGTAATAGAGGTGCCAGGTTCCATCAATGAAGCTGAGACCGTTCGGATCGTTCATCCAGTTCCGGGCGGGCGTGAAGTGGAATCGCGGTCGCCAATACTCGGTGGCAGCCGCGTGCTCGGCATCAATAGCCCGGCTGTCGTTCGTCTCCAACGGGATCCTCCTGTGACCAGTGGGGTGGCGAGGTGCGCGAGATCACCCGCCGAACCATTGCTATACACCAAACACGCCAATAAACTCAATATTTGCGCCCAAAGTGTCCGAGGTGACCTGTATCCACACGCCGAAGAGCGCCAAGCGTGCAGGAACAGTATCAGTTAGGGACCGGTGTGCATTCGCGCGCAACCGCATGATGGTATCCGAACATAGGATATCGCGACCTGCCGGGAAGGATCCCCTTTGGCTTCCAGTGCTTCCGCGGAAACAACCGCATTCGAGCCTAAGAAACGTATTTCGTTCGCAAAACTGCACCAGATTATGCAGCCGCCGAGCCTTCTAGAAATCCAGCGTCAGAGCTTTGACTGGCTTCGTGGTGCCCCCGAGTGGGAACGCCGCGTGGCACTGGCGCAAGAGGTCGGTCGCACCGACTTCCCAGACAAATCCGGCCTAGCTGAGTTGTTCGAGGAAATCTCCCCGATCACCGACCTGGCCGAGACCATGGAACTTGAGTTTCATGACCCCACCCTCGAGGATCCGATCCACGATCCTGACGAGTGCCGTGAGCGTGACCTGACCTACTCCGCGAAGATGTACGTCAAGGTCGACTTCACCTACCGGGAGACCGGTGAGATCAAGTCCCAGACCGTCTTCATGGGTGACTTCCCCCTGATGACTCCGGAGGGCACCTTCATCATCAACGGCACCGAGCGTGTCGTTGTTTCGCAGCTGGTTCGTTCCCCCGGCGTCTACTTCGAGCGCCAGGCCGACAAAACCTCTGACCGCGACATCTTCTCCGCTCGCATCATTCCGAGCCGCGGTGCCTGGCTTGAGTTCGAGATCGACCGACGCGATGCCGTCGCGGTCCGTATCGACCGTAAGCGCAAGCTCCCCGTCACCTTGCTCCTGAAGGCCATTGGTCTTACGGGTGAGGAAATCCGCCAGGAGTTCGAGGACTACCCACTGCTTCTGGAGACCCTCGACAAGGATGGTGCCCAGACCCAGGACGAGGCGCTACTTACCATCTACCGCAAGGTTCGCCCCGGCGAGCAGGCGAGCGTTGAGGCCGGCGAGAACCTGCTCCGCAACTTCTACTTCGCGCCTCGTCGCTACGACCTGGCCAAGGTTGGTCGTTACAAGATCAATAAGAAGCTGGGCCTGGATGTGGCTCTCACCCAGGGCACTCTGACCGAGACCGACATTGTCGCCACGGTCAAGTACATGCTCGCGCTGCAGCGGGACGAGGAAACCCTCCCGGGCGTTCGCGCTGGCAAGCCTGTTGAGATTCGCGTGGAGTCCGACGACATCGACAACTTCGGCAACCGCCGCGTTCGCGCCGTTGGTGAGCTAATCCAGGGACAGATGCGCACGGGCCTAGCCCGCATGGAGCGCACCGTCCGCGAGAAGATGTCGACGCACGAGGTTGAGTCGATCACCCCGAACACCCTGATCAACATCCGTCCTCTGACGGCCGCGATCAAGGAATTCTTCGGTACTTCGCAGCTGTCGCAGTTTATGGACCAGAACAACCCGCTTGCGGGCCTGGGCCACAAGCGCCGCCTTTCCGCCCTGGGCCCCGGTGGTCTTTCCCGTGATCGCGCAGGCATGGAAGTCCGCGACGTTCACCCCTCGCACTACGGCCGCATGTGCCCAATCGAGACCCCTGAAGGTCCGAACATTGGCCTGATTGGTAACCTCGCCACTTTTGCTCGCATCAACGAGTTCGGCTTCATCGAGACGCCGTACCGCGTGGTGAAGAAGGGCAAGGTTACGGACGAGGTCCACTACCTCACCGCGGACGACGAAATCGGCCAGTTCATTGCCCAGGCGTCGGCTCCGGTTGACTCGAAGGGTAAGTTCGTTGAGGAGCAGGTCCTCTGCCGCGTTGCGGGCGAGGATCCGACCCTGATTGACGCCGACAAGGTCACCTTCATGGACGTTTCGGCCGGTCAGATGGTTTCGGTCGCGACCTCCCTCATCCCGTTCTTGGAGCACGACGACGCTAACCGAGCCCTCATGGGTGCGAACATGCAGCGCCAGTCTGTTCCGCTACTGACCACGGAGGCCCCGCTGGTTGGTACCGGTATGGAGCGCCGCGCGGCCGCTGACTCCGGCGACATGGCCATCGTTGAGAAGCCCGGTGTTGTTACTGAGGTTTCCGCCGACATGGTCACCGTCGCTAACGATGACGGCACCCGCAAGGTTTACACGCTCGACAAGTTCAAGCGTTCCAACCCGGGCAACTGCATTAATCAGCGCGTCCTGGTGAACGAGGGTGACGTGGTCAAGCCCGGTGACGTTATCGCCGATGGCCCCTCGACCGACGGCGGTGAACTTGCCCTCGGTAAGAACCTCCTGGTTGCGTACATGTCCTGGGAAGGCCTCAACTACGAGGACGCGATCATCCTGTCGCGTCGCGTCGTGGAAGAGGACGTACTTACCTCGATCCACATTGAGGAGTACGAGGTTGACGCTCGCGAAACCAAGCTCGGCGTCGAAGAGATCACCCGCGACATCCCGAACATCTCGGAAGAGGCCCTGGCGGACCTCGACGAGCGTGGCATTGTCCGTATCGGTGCTGAGGTGACGGCCGGGGATATCCTCGTCGGAAAAGTCACCCCGAAGGGCGAAACGGAACTGACGTCCGAAGAGCGCCTACTGCGCGCCATCTTCGGTGAGAAGGCCCGCGAACTGCGCGACACCTCAATGCGAGTTCCTCACGGTCAGGAGGGCATCGTCATTGATGTTCGCGAGATGACCGAGGAAGACGGAGAGCTCGGCCCAGGCGTACGCCAGTCGGTTCGCGTTTACGTTGCCCAGCGCCGCAAGATCACCATCGGTGACAAGATGGCTGGTCGCCACGGCAACAAGGGTGTCGTCTCCAAGATTCTGCCCGCTGAGGACATGCCGTTCCTTGCTGACGGAACCCCGGTTGACATCATCCTCAACCCGATGGGTGTTCCGGGTCGTATGAACGTTGGACAGGTCCTCGAAACTCACCTTGGTTGGATTGCTAAGCAGGGTTGGGACGCTGAGGAAGCGCGCGAGAAGGGCGAGGAGTGGACTCAGCGTCTGCATCCCGACGCCGTCACCGTGGCACCGAACTCGAAGGTTGCCACCCCGGTGTTCGACGGCCTTGAGGCCGATGAGCTTCTGGGCCTGATGAATGTGACCCGCCCGAACCGTGACGGTGAGCGTATGGTCAACGACCTGGGTAAGGCGCAGTTGTTCGATGGCCGCTCCGGCGAACCGTTCCCGCACCCGATCTCGGTCGGCTACAAGTACATGCTGAAGCTGCACCACCTGGTTGACGACAAGATCCACGCTCGCTCAACCGGCCCGTACTCGATGATCACTCAGCAGCCGCTGGGCGGTAAGGCACAGTTCGGTGGCCAGCGTTTCGGTGAGATGGAAGTTTGGGCTCTTGAGGCTTACGGCGCTGCCTACGCCCTGCAAGAGCTCCTGACGATCAAGTCTGATGACACCACCGGCCGCGTGAAGGTTTACGAGGCCATCGTCAAGGGCGAGGACATTCCGGAACCGGGGATCCCCGAGTCGTTCCGAGTCCTCATCCAAGAAATGCGCTCGCTGTGCCTGGCCGTTGAGGCCCTGGACGCCGAGGGCAACACCCTTGACCTTGAAGAGACCGAAGAGGACATGCGCGCAGGCGAGGAGCTGGGGATCACCCTTGACGCTCGTCCGCTGAGCGGCGCTTCCTCGATCGACCTCGTCTAACCCCGCCGGACCTGAAATAGGAGAGCTAGTGCTCGACACTAAAACATTTGACAGTTTGAAAATCTCCTTGGCTACGACCGAGGACATTGATCGCTGGTCCCACGGCGAGGTCAGGAAGCCTGAGACCATTAACTACCGCACCCTGAAGCCGGAGCGCGACGGCCTGTTCTGCGAGCAGATCTTTGGCCCGACCCGCGACTGGGAGTGCGCCTGCGGTAAGTACAAGCGCGTGCGTTACAAGGGCATCACGTGTGAGCGTTGCGGCGTTGAGGTGACCCGAAGCAAGGTTCGTCGTGAGCGCATGGGCCACATTTCGCTGGCCGCGCCGGTGACCCACATCTGGTACTTCAAGGGTGTTCCCTCGCGTTTGGGCTACCTGCTGAACCTCGCCCCCAAGGACCTGGAGAAGGTCATCTACTTCGCCGCCTACATGATCACTGAGGTGGACGAGGAGGGCCGTCGTGAAGACATGGACATGCTTCGCGATGAGATGAACGTTCAGAAGGCTCGCCTGGAGTCGAAGCGTGATAATGAGATCAACGAGATCATGCAGGCTTCCGAGGCGCGTCTAGCTCACCTTGAGGAAGAGGGCGCGAAGTCAGACGTCCGCACCCGCGAGCGCCGCGGCTTCGAACGTGAGCAGGCTCAGGTTCGTCGCATGTACGACGCTCAGATCAAGCGCCTTGAGGACGTTTGGGAGCGTTTCCGCGACCTGAAGGTCGGTGACCTTGAGGGCGATAAGCGGCTGTACGAGGAAATGGATGCCCGTTACGGCACCTACTTCAAGGGTTCGATGGGCGCTGAGGCGATCCAGAAGCGCCTGCAGGACTTCGACCTTGAGGCTGAGGTTGAGATCCTTAAGGACACCATTGTCAACGGTTCGTCGCAGCGTAAGGCTCGCGCTCTGAAGCGGCTTAAGGTTGTCAACGCCTTCCTCGCGACCGGTAACAAGCCCGAGTCGATGGTCCTCACCAAGATTCCGGTTATCCCGCCGGACATCCGCCCGATGGTTCAACTGGACGGTGGCCGCTTCGCGACCTCTGACCTGAACGACCTGTATCGCCGGGTTATCAACCGCAACAACCGTTTGAAGCGCATGCTTGACCTGGGCGCTGCCGAGGTCATGATCAACAACGAGAAGCGCATGCTTCAGGAAGCTGTTGATGCACTGTTCGACAACGGTCGTCGTGGCCGCCCGGTTGCTGGCGCCTCGAACCGCCCCCTGAAGTCCATCAGCGACATGCTGAAGGGCAAGCAGGGCCGCTTCCGTCAGAACCTGCTGGGTAAGCGCGTTGACTACTCTGGCCGTTCGGTTATTGTCGTTGGCCCGCAACTGAAGCTATCCCAGTGTGGTCTGCCGAAGCAGATGGCTCTTGAGCTGTTCAAGCCGTTCGTCATGAAGCGTCTGGTTGACAAGAGCTACGCGCAGAACGTGAAGGCCGCAAAGCGCAAGGTTGAGCGTCAGCGCCCCGAGGTGTGGGACGTCCTCGATGAGGTAATCCGCGAGCACCCGGTTCTGTTGAACCGCGCTCCCACCCTGCACCGCCTTGGGATTCAGGCGTTCGAGCCCCAGCTGATTGAGGGTAAGGCTATTCAGCTTCACCCGCTTGCCTGTGGTGCTTTCAACGCGGACTTCGACGGCGACCAAATGGCGGTCCACCTGCCGCTTGGCGCTGAGGCGCAGGCCGAGGCTCGTGTCCTCATGCTCTCCACTAACAACATTCTGAAGCCGTCTGATGGACGCCCGGTTGCCATGCCCTCGCAGGACATGGTTTACGGCCTGTTCTACCTGACGACTGAGGATCTGGAGAGCCATGACTCGGTTCCCGCTTACTCTTCGGTTTCTGAGGCGATCATGGCCTTCGACGCGGGCATCATCGGTCTGCAGCAGCCAATCAAGTTGCGCTTTACTGACGTTGTTCCGCCCCTTGGCTGGGAGGCTCCCGAGGGCTGGTCTGAGGGCGCGGCAGTCGAACTCACCACTTCCCTGGGGCGCGCCCTGTTCAACGAGGCACTTCCTCTTGATTACCCGTATGTGAACGAGGTGGTTGAGAAGAAGCTTCTGTCGAGCATCGTCAACGATCTGGCTGAGCACTACCCGAACGTTTTGGTCGCCGACTCCCTGGATGCCCTGAAAGCCGCTGGCTTCTACTGGGCAACCTGGTCTGGTGTCACCATTGCGTTCACTGACATTCAGCCGGCGCCGCACAAGGAAGAGATTCTGGCGAGGTACGAGGCGAAGGCTGCGGAGATCCAGAAGGAATTCGATCGCGGTCTGATTGACGCTGATGATCGCTACCGCGAACTGGTTGATGTCTGGCAGGACTGCACCGCTGAGGTCGCGAAGGACGCTCGCGAGAACTTCACCCCCGCGAACACTGTTTACCGCATGGTGAACTCCGGTGCTCGTGGTAACTGGTCACAGATTCAGCAGATCACGGGTATGCGCGGGTTGGTGTCCGACCCGAAGCAGAAGCTGATTGAGCGCCCGATCAAGGCGAACTACCGCGAGGGCCTCACAGTTCTCGAGTACTTCATCGCTACTCACGGCGCCCGTAAGGGTACGGCTGACACCGCGCTTCGTACCGCAGAGTCGGGTTATTTGACCCGTCGTCTGGTGGACGTTTCGCAGGACGTCATTGTCCGCTCTGAGGACTGCGGCACCCGCATGGGTGTCGAGGTCGCTATCGCATTCCGTGATGAGGACGGCAACCTGGTCAAGTCTGACGTTCTGGACACGACCGCCCTGGCCCGCACCCTCGCAACCGACGCGAAGGACGAGGACGGTAACGTTGTCCTCGCCGCAGGTGAAGACGTCACCACCGAGTCGGTAGAGGTGATGGTTGCCGCTGGAATCGACAAGATCCGCGTCCGTTCCGTCCTTGCCTGCGAGGCTGCTGTTGGTACCTGCGCTGCCTGCTACGGCCGCTCGCTCGCGACCGGTAAGCGCGTGGACATTGGCGAGGCAGTCGGCATCATTGCTGCTCAGTCCATTGGTGAGCCCGGAACGCAGCTAACTATGCGTACCTTCCACACCGGTGGTGCCGCGTCGGGCGGCTCTGACATCACGCAGGGTCTGCCCCGCGTTCAGGAGCTGTTCGAGGCCCGTACCCCCAAGGGTGTTGCGGTCATGTCCGAAGCGGCGGGTGTTGTCGAGATTGACGACGAGAACCCGAACCACCGCACCATCATCATCAAGCGTGATGATGACAAGGAGGACCTCCACATCGAGATCACTCGCCGCCAGAAACTTCTGGTCGAGTCAGGTGACGTGGTGAAGGCCGGTCAGCAACTCACTGAGGGTCGCCTTGACCCGAAGGAGGTGCTACGTCTTCGCGGTGCGGCTCGCGCTCAGCGTCAGCTGGTGGACGAGGTCCAGGAGATTTACCGCTCCCAGGGCGTCGACATCCACGCGAAGCACATTGAGGTCATCGTCCGTCAGATGATGCGTCGAATCACCGTGCTTGAGCCGGGTGACACGAAGTTCATGCCCGGCGAGCTGGTTGACTCGGTTACCTTCAAGGAAGAGAACCGTCGCGTTGCTGCTGAGGGTGGTCAGTTCGCGAAGGGTCGCCAGATGCTGATGGGTATCACCAAGGCATCGCTGGCAACGGATTCGTGGCTGTCGGCTGCGTCCTTCCAGGAGACCACAAAGGTCCTGACGGAAGCCGCGATGAACGCCAAGACTGATCCGCTGGTTGGCCTGAAGGAGAACGTCATCCTCGGTAAGTTGATTCCTGCGGGAACCGGACTTGCCAGGTATAACAACGTTTCGGTTGAGCCGACGGCTGAGGCGATGGCAGAGATGAACTACAGTCCGCTGGACTTTGCCCTCCCTGAGGACAGCACCGGGTTGGAAGATTTCGTGAACTCTCTGGAGAACATCGACTTCGGTCTGGGCTTCTCAAGCCAGATGTAAACCAGTCTGTAAGCGCCTAGCGCAGTTGCCCCCACTCACCGATTTGGTGGTGGGGGCAACTTGCATTCAGGTCGCTCGGGTCTGCTGAAGGTTTGGGTGACAGTTCCTAGTCACGCTGCCAGGGTGGCAACTTTGTCTATATTGGTGACCCTGGTCGATAGTCTGATTGGGTTTTGTCCCGTCCCTCACATGGGGTGCTGGACTCGTGACGGCCCAGTTGTCATCTGGCTTGCGTCCCTTACGTGGGGTGCTGGAACGCTGGAAGTACTTATCAGCGCTTGGGCCTGCTGCCACTTATTCTTGGGTGCCGAATGACTTGGGTACTTCGTTGTGGCGACCTTTGGTTGCGTTGACGGCGTTTCGTCAGTAGCGCAAAGGCAAAACCCGGTGGAATTTGGGTCGGCTTTCTGACAAGACGTGCTCACTGCAACCAAAGGTTGCCACAACGAACCCAGAGCCTTTCAAATGGGTTCCCAGAGTCGGCAACATGAAAATGTCCCCCGCTTGCGGGCGATAAGCGGGGGACAACGGAGCAATGGCAACAGTCGGCTAGTTCCTTCCGGCCAACGCTCCGTAGACTGCCAAGACGATCACGGAGCCGCCGACAGCTAAAACCCAAGTCGACAGTGAGAAGAAGCTGTTCAGCGAGGTGTGGAAGATGATGCTTCCTAGCCAGCCGCCAACCAAGGCCCCAACGACGCCAACAATCAGGGTCGTGAACCAGCCAGCTTTCACTCTGTCAGGCAGGATTGCCTTGGCGATGGCACCGGCAGCCAAACCCAGAAGTATGAATGCAAAGAAACCCATTAGTTGAGAGCGTCCTTGACCTTGTCAGCTGCGGCTTTGCCCTGCTCCTTGACCTTGTTCGCAGCGATCTTGGCGTCGTCAGCGTCGACGTCGCCGTCTTTGTCGACATCTAGCGCGCTCTTCGCTTTGTTACCAGCGATCTTGGCGTCGTTCGTGTCGATTTTGCCGTCTTTGTCGCGGTCGAGGGTGTCCTTGACCTTGTCGCCAACTTCGTCAAAAGTCTCACCGATCTTCTTACCAGCATCCTTAGCGAAATCACCGGCCTTATCAGCGCCGTCCTTCGCTGCGTCAGCGATCTTGTCACCGAGGTTCTTGGCCTTGTCCTTCAGCTCGTCGAAATCCATCTTTGTGCTTCTTTCTTTCCGATAGCGAAAGCACGGACCAAGTCATTCGGCCCGAGGTCACCAGATTGATGATCTGACACGACTATATCTGACGGGCCAAACTGAGTGTCATTGCGATTCTGTGGCAAACCCGTGTGTTTGGTCTGCCGGTTGCACTAGGCTTATGAGGGTAAGGGGTCCGGATCTGCTGTCGGCAGGGACGGATCTTACCTAGAACGAAAGGAGGCCAGAATGAAGAAATTTTGCAAGGTCGTCTTTTTCCTCGGCCTGGCTGTCGTGGCGGGGATTCTAGCTCTGGAAACCGAACCCGTTAAGAAGCAACTATCGAAGTTCGGCGTCACGATCTAGTCGAAACTACATAGGAATAGCGAGCCGGTCACCGAAGAAGGTG
>WPCI01440286.1_pt1 | contig 66137 bp, 71 predicted proteins | sample 5399871 | NCBI WGS metagenome assembly WPCI01 (sample SAMN12869469, study PRJNA574797) | sludge metagenome | isolation source: wastewater treatment of pH7 | place: China:Beijing | collected 2019-05-20 | reverse complement strand
ACTCTTTTATAATGTATGAACGGAATGCAAATTTGCGTTGAAAAATCTACAAATATTTTTCTATATTCTTTTTTCAATTGTGTTACAATAAGGACAGATTGAACGAATAGAGGTGTAAAATATGCGTTTCATTTGGGCATTAATTTGGTCGTTCTTGCTTGTACATATGATGAGCTATGTAATCGGCTCTATGACTGGCGGTACATACGATTTTAACCAAGCGTCTATTTTCTCAGTTGTTCTTGCAGTATTCGTACTAGCAATTGCAGCTGCAATTCCAAACGAGCCAGTAGAACAACACTAAAAAAAGAGTCCGGATTTTATCCGAACTCTTTTTTGTTTTACTTCACATGAACGACTAATTCGTTATTTTCTACATCAACAACTACGTGACTATTATCAGTAATCGTTCCTGCAATTAATTCTCTCGCTAATTTCGTCTCAACTTGACGCTGTACATATCTTTTTAATGGACGGGCTCCGTACATCGGATCGAAGCCAGCTTCGACAACAAACTCTTTCGCTGCGTCTGTTAATTCTACCGTAATGTGACGGTCAGCTAAACGACCTTGTAATTCTTTTACAATTTTATCAACAATACCTTTAATTTCATTCGTTGTAAGAGGTTTGAATAAAATAATTTCGTCGACACGGTTTAAAAACTCTGGTCGGAAATGTCCTCTTAATTGTCCCATTACAAGCTCTCTTGATTCCTCTTTAATGGAGCCATCATCTTCTAATCCATCTAATAAATGAGCAGATCCAATATTTGAAGTCATAATAATAACTGTGTTTTTAAAGTCTACTGTACGTCCTTGCGAATCTGTAATGCGACCGTCATCTAACATTTGTAATAAAATGTTGAATACTTCTGGATGTGCTTTTTCGATTTCGTCTAATAAAATAACCGAATACGGTTTACGTCTTACCGCTTCTGTTAATTGACCGCCCTCTTCATATCCAACATATCCAGGAGGCGCACCAATTAAGCGTGACACCGCGTGTTTCTCCATATACTCAGACATATCAATACGAATCATTTGTTCTTCACTATCGAATAATGACTGCGCTAACGTTTTTGCAAGTTCTGTTTTACCAACACCAGTAGGTCCTAAGAAAATGAAGGAACCAATCGGACGGTTCGGGTCTTTGATACCTGCGCGCGCACGAAGAACTGCGTCTGATACTAAGCTTACCGCTTCCTCTTGTCCGATGACACGCTCTGATAAAATTTGCTCTAATCGTAATAATTTCTCACGTTCACCTTCAACGAGTTTTGCGACAGGAATACCAGTCCAGCGTGAAACAATATCAGCAATCTCTTCTTCACTTACTTCCTCACGTAATAAACGATTTTCTTGTTTATTATGCGCGCCCATTTCTTCTGCTTCTTTTAACTCTTTTTCAATTGCAGGAATTTTTCCGTGGCGAAGTTCCGCTGCTCTATTTAAATCGTAATTACCTTCTGCTTCTTCTAATTCACGGCGCAGACGCTCTAAATGTTCACGTAAGTCACGAACTTTGTGAATATCTTCTTTTTCTTTCTCCCATTTGGCTCTCATACCACTTGCAACTTCTTTTAAATCCGATAATTCACGTTGCAACGTTTTTAGACGTTCTTGGCTACCAAAGTCCTTTTCTTTTCCAAGAGCCGCTTCTTCAATTTCTAGCTGCATAATGCGGCGCGTTACTTCATCTAATTCTGTCGGCATAGAATCGATTTCTGTACGAATTGTTGCACACGCTTCATCGACAAGATCAATTGCTTTATCTGGTAAGAAACGGTCCGAAATATATCGATCTGATAAAACTGATGCTGCTACAATCGCGCGGTCATGAATATTTACACCGTGATAAATTTCAAAGCGCTCTTTTAAACCACGTAAAATGGAAATTGTATCTTCAACAGTTGGTTCTTCTGCTAATACTTGTTGGAAACGTCTTTCTAGCGCTGGATCTTTCTCAATATATTTACGATATTCATCTAACGTCGTCGCCCCGATACAATGCAGTTCACCACGCGCAAGCATCGGTTTTAACATATTTCCTGCATCCATTGCGCCTTCTGTTTTACCAGCGCCGACGATTGTGTGAAGTTCATCAATGAATAGTAAAATACGACCTTCACTCTTTTTAATTTCATTTAATACAGCTTGGAGACGCTCCTCAAACTCACCGCGGAATTTCGCTCCAGCTACAAGCGCACTCATATCTAATGCAAAAATTGTTCTATCTTTTAATCCTTCAGGTACATCCTTTTTCACAATACGCTGTGCTAACCCTTCAACAATTGCTGTTTTACCAACACCTGGTTCACCAATTAAAACTGGGTTGTTTTTCGTTTTACGTGAAAGAATGCGGATTACGCGGCGAATTTCACTATCGCGGCCGATAACAGGGTCAATTTTCCCCGCTCTTACTTCCGCCACTAAATCACGACCATATTTTTCTAACGCTTCATAAGTTGCTTCTGGATTTTGACTAGTCACTCTTTGATTCCCCCGAACTGTCATTAAAGACTGTAATAAGTTATCTTTCGTAATATGAAATCTTGTAAATAATTGGTTTATATCGCCTTTTTCTTCAGTAAAAGCAAGTAATACATGTTCAACTGAAATGTAATCATCTTGCAATTTTTCTGCTTCTTTTCCTGCTCTTACAAGCAGTTGTTGCAAAGCACCTGTTATATATAATTTACCTGCTTCTGCACCGCTTCCCGTTACAGAGGGCTTTTTCTTAATTAAACCTTCAGCACCTTGTTTTAACGCTTCTATATCGACATTCATTTTTTGAAAAATACGTACTGCTAGCCCATCTTGCTCTTCTAATAATGTAAACAAGAGATGAACAGTATCTACTTCTTGATGATGATGAGATACCGCTAAAGATTGAGCACTCATAATCGCCTCTTGTGTTTTTGTTGTCATTTGATTTAAGTCCATCTTTACAGTCCTCCAAATGTTTGACTTTCTTTGACCTTTGATTTGATTATACGCCAACTGACTTTTTTATACAATAATTTTGATTATGTATTTTCAAACTTATTATTAGAAAAAGAAAAAGGGAGCATGCATGATACGACTGAAAAATATACGGTAAATGAAATTAAAATGGATGACGACAAAAAAGCCGCAATAATAATTGCGGCTTCTTTTACGGTTTTCTTTTATATGTCCACTGGCGGTTATGATTTGTGTTATCTGGAAACTTTTCACCAGCAGTTAATTTTACCATTTGCGGATCTTTCACCATACTTCCCGTTTCACCAATTTCTACGTAAATGCCATCATTCGGCGCTTTTTGTCCAGAACGAAACCTACGATTTTGCCCCATTTCCATTCTCCTTCCATGACGTCTTTGCCTCATTAGTATATCCATTTTAAAAGAAAGCTTGTCTGTCATGTTTAGGAAACAAGTACTACATTTCATTCTTGTACATATACATGAATGACACAAGCTTAAAGCAGGGATTTCTTCCCTATTTGTAGAAAAAAAAGAAACCAACCTACTATAGGCCAGTTTCAAAGGAGAGTCAAACATATACGAGAAGATTACATGTTCATTATAAGCCTCATCCTACGAACAATGTAACCCTTTTCACAATTTGTCCATAATGAAAGAAACATTGTTTGAACTTTCTAAAAAGATGTTGACTTTTCTTAATTTCCAGCGAGAAATAGTAGACACCGTAACACTTTGCGACGTAAGATGGATATATAGTGAAGTTTCCATCTTTGGTGGTCTCACCCAGCTTAACCTCTTATTTCTGCATATTAAAACGGAAATACAGATAGAAACAAAAATAAATTATTATAAGAGGTGAAATTATGAACAAACAGCATTTAATCGCACTAGACTTAGACGGCACTTTATTAACAGACAACAAAATAATTTCCACTCGAACGAAACATACAATTGCAAAAGCAAAGGAACAAGGACATATTGTCGTTATTTCAACAGGACGTCCATTCCGCGCTAGTTATGATTACTATAAAGAACTTGGTTTAAATACACCAATCGTAAACTTTAATGGCGCTTACGTACATCACCCTCTTGATTCAAAGTGGGGCACACATCACTCTCCTCTTGAGCTAGCAACAGCGCAAGAAATTGTCCGAGCTTGCTTTGATTTTGGCGTAAAAAATATATACGCTGAAGTAATGGATGATGTGTATGTTCGTGAAATTGATGAAGATAAAAAACATATTTTTGAATTCGGTTCTCCAAACATTTTTACAGGAGACTTATTAAATATTTTAAACGATCATCCAACTTGCTTATTAATTGACGCACATGACGAGCATTCCAGTGCAATTCGTCAACATTTAACTGATATGCATGCTGAAGTAATTGACCATAGAAAATGGGGCGCACCTTGGCCGATTATTGAAATTGTAAAAAGCGGATTAAATAAAGCCGTTGGACTACAAAAAATTTCTAGTCATTACAACATTCCACAAGAGCGAATTATCGCTTTCGGTGATGAAGATAACGACTTTGAAATGATTGAATTTGCTGGTCACGGCATCGCAATGGGAAATGCCATCCCTGAATTAAAATCGCTCGCAAACCATACGACGCTAACGAACGAAGAAGATGGCATTGCACTATATTTAGAAGAGGTTCTTGGGTTGTAATCTAAAAATTCCCTGCTTATAGTTTCTCGCCAAACGCTCATACTATCATTAGACGCAAAAGTTAGCGCGTCGATTGTTTTCAGCTAAATAAAGGGGGTTTTTCGAATGGGTAAAAAGAATAAATCAAAACGTTTTATCCAACAAGGAGCCGATGCTGTTATGAAGCATGATGCAAGATTCCCGTACCGAGGTACATTAGCTGAGGCAGAAAAAGCGAGAAGTAACTCTTCTTTTGGAGGGGTCTAAATGGGGAACTTACTATTTCAACAAGCTAGAGATGCTGTTGCAAATGCCGTATCTTGTTCAAGCGGTGCCGAGCAACAAGATCTCGTATATAGAGCCAAAAACGCTTTGCACTCTGCATACGCAAACTCTTCAACAGCTGAAAAAGCTCAGCTACGTGAAATGCAAGAGCAGTTGCAAAACATTACGAATGCACATTAAAAAAGAGGACCAGCTTTGGTCCTCTTTAATCTTTTCGAAACAATCCGAACACCCCAACCGTTTGCAGTACGTTTGTAAATGCACCTGGGTCCACTTGTTTAATAACCCTCTCTAATTCGTACAGTTCGTAACGAGTAATAACAATCATTAACATTTCCTTATTTTCATTCGTATAAGCACCAGTTGCTGGTATAGTTGTAATCCCCCTCACTAAGCGTGAGTGAATCGCCTTTCGTACATCCGCCCCATTCTTCGTAACGATTAACGCCGTAATCTTCACATGACGCGTATGAATTGCATCGATGATTCGCGTTGACACATACAAAGTCACTAAAGTATATAATGCTTTTTCCCATCCATACACATAGCCGGCAGCGATAATGATCAGTGCATTAAAGAAGAAAAAATACGTACCGACAGGCTTGTCTTTAATCTTTGATAAAATCATGGCGATTATATCTAAACCACCTGTAGAAGCCCCCCACTTCAACGCAATCCCTACCCCGATTGCTGAAATAAGCCCACCAAAAATCGCATTTAATATGATGTCGTTTGAAACTGCTCTAACTGGGATAATTTCTAAAAACATAGTCATAAAGATAACGCAAAGAAAACTAAAGAAAGTAAAGGCCTTTCCAACCTTTTTCCAGGCTAAAATAACGACTGGAATGTTAAACAAGCTAAATAATACCCCGGTTGATATGTGAATAGATAAAAAATCACCTAATATTTGTGATAGCAATTGAGACAATCCAGCAAAGCCACTTGCATACACTTTCGCTGGCGTTAAAAATAAATTCATTCCAATCGCATTTAACAAACCTGCGACGATTACAACGATTAACTTCTTTATAAGTTCGGTATAATTCAACTTCAAATCCATTTCCAATCCACCTTCATTATTCATGAGTACACTGCTATACATAGTCTTTACGAAAAAGGAAATGATAAACGTACAACGTTTAGAAATGGAGTTGATACATATGCCACATACGAGTGATAACGACAAAAAAGCACGCGATAATAATGCAAAACGCGCGCAAAAAAATGAGCAAGAACAAAAGAATATAGAACAAGGTAAGCGTGCCTATTCTAAAAAGACTGATCACCTTTGATTCCATCGTACACCGACAATATTGTTGGTGTACTTTTTTACAGTTTACAGGGAAAAAACATTAAAAATTCACTTCATGTTCACTTCTATATTCTACAATAGCGATAACATATTCGGATGAGGTGTTAGCATGAGAGGGAAACACATTTTCATTATTACTGCACTACTAAGTATATTAATGCTATCTGCTTGTGGACAAAAAAACGACTCAGATACAGTCGCTACAGCAACAGACTCAACCATTACGAAGAGCGACTTCGAAAAACAGTTAAAAGATCGTTACGGAAAAGACATGCTGTACGAAATGATGGCGCAAGACGTTATCACGAAAAAATATAAAGTATCTGACGATGATGTAGATAAAGAATTACAAAAAGCGAAAAATCAATACGGAGACCAATTTAAAAACGTATTGAAAAACAATGGTTTAAAAGATGAAGCTGATTTCAAAAATCAAATTAAGTTCAAACTTGCTATGAATGAAGCGATTAAGAAAAGTATTACAGAAAAAGACGTGAAAGACCACTATAAACCTGAAATTAAAGCAAGCCATATTTTAGTAAGTGACGAAAATGAAGCGAAAGAAATAAAGAAAAAATTAGATGCTGGTGCTTCATTTGAAGAACTAGCAAAACAAGAATCGCAAGACCTACTATCAAAAGAGAAAGGCGGAGACCTTGGATACTTCAATTCAGGTAGAATGGCACCTGAATTTGAAACTGCTGCCTATAAACTAAAGGTCGGACAAATTAGCAATCCCGTTGCATCACCAAACGGTTATCATATTATTAAATTAACTGATAAAAAAGCTTTAAAGCCTTATGATGAAGTGAAAGACTCTATTCGCAAAAACTTAGAAGAAGAACGTATCTCTGACCCTATATTCGGCAAAAAACTATTGCAAAATGAATTAAAAAAAGCAAATATTAAAATAAACGATAGTGAGTTGAAAGATACGTTCACTCTTGTACATGAGCAAGGGAATTAAAAAAGCACCACCTTATAGGTAAAATATAAGGTGGTGCTTTTTATTTCCTTTATTTCTTAAAGTACGTCCAACCTTCTTCTTGGTAAACCTTTTCTTCTTTCATCAACTTACCAAGTGCACGCTTAAATGCAGCTTTACTCATATTGAAACGTTCTTTAATGTCTTCTGGATAGCTCTTATCCCAAAACGGCATTGCTCCGCCTCGTTCTTCCATATATGCATAAATCACTGCAGCATCATCTTCCATTCCTTCTTCCTTACGAGGAAGAAGAGAGATGTTAATTGTACCGTCATCTTTTACATCAATAATTCGTCCCGTTACACGCTGACCGATGCGAACTTGCTCTTTTCTTTCTGTATGATGTAAAAATGCACGGAAATGCTCATCTGTTAATACGAACGAACCAACTTGAAGTGAACGATACACACGTCCGTTTACGTTTTTATTACGCATAGATGGTGTCGCATCTACAACGATTTCTTGCATATCACTATCTCTTGCTGGAAGAGCAATTAAACGATCACGATTCGTTAATTTTAACGTACAATATAATTCGTCTCCAACTTCTGGCCATACTGGCATATAAATTGGGAATTCATCAGCTGGAATTAGTATATCTTTTGATACACCAATATCAACAAACACACCTAGACTAGGAATGACTTCTACAACCTTTACCCAGTTCCAATCATACGTTGTAATAATTGGTTCCTTCATTGTTGCCGAAATACGATTTTGGTGATCAAGATATAAGAATACATCAATCGTATCGCCTTCTTCAATTTCTCCAGCTACTTCATTTTTATGTAGGAAAATTTCTTCTTCTTCATTCCCAACCATATATCCGATTTCCGTTTCGCGTAAAACAGTTACCTGCTCAATCGATCCTATTTGTAAATACATATTTTTTTAATTCCCTTCTCTATATATAAAATGAACTTTTTTAACTTTTTATATTTTTATCATTCCAAACAAAAGTTAATTATAACACGATTTTCTCTTTATTTGTCCAACTGCCCAAAATTCACTATAATAAAATGAGGTTACATCATTATAAGCATGAAAACACTTAAGTCTAAGCTCGTTTTCAGCTATACTTTAGTATGTACAGTACATAAAAAGATTAGAAATTTATTTGGAGGTGCTAACTATGGCAAAAGATAGTTCTTTTGACATCGTTTCGAAAGTAGAATTACCTGAAGTAACAAACGCAATTAACACTGCATTAAAAGAAATCCAAAACCGATATGACTTTAAAGGAAGTAAAAGTGATATTAAACTTGAGAAAGAAGTACTTGTTTTAACTTCTGACGATGAGTTCAAATTAGAGCAAGTAAAAGACGTTCTTATTTCTAAACTCGTAAAACGTAACGTTCCAATTAAGAACTTAGATTACGGAAAAGTTGAAGCGGCGGCTGGTAACACTGTTCGCCAACGTGCAACACTTCAACAAGGTATCGATAAAGATAACGCGAAAAAAATTAACAACATCATTAAAGAAATGAAATTAAAAGTAAAAACACAAGTACAAGATGATCAAGTACGTGTTACAGCGAAAAGCCGTGATGACTTACAAGCAGTTATCGCAGCAGTTCGTAGCGCTGATTTACCAATTGACGTACAATTTATTAACTACCGCTAAAAAGAAAAACATCCTCTATGTAGAGGATGTTTTTCTTTTTAGCTTGTAAAAGTCTAAGCTTACGGGCAATCGGATAAATTTTATGCATAAATGAAGAAGAACCTTTTAAAAATCGAAACAAAAACCTCCCTCCCCAATCAAATGTAACAAATTATGAGTATAAGAATATTTTCCACCCTTTCCTGTAATGTAAAATTAGTAAGGAATTTATTTTATGAAAAATGTTAATTAAAAAGAGTTAGAAGTGGTTATTTGAAGAAATTAATACTATGTTTTTTATTAACTACATTCTGTCTATATATTGCAGGGTGTTCTAATAATATAACTACACCTGGGGATACATCTAAAACTTCAACACCTGCGAATTGTAAATACATCAACAAAGCTTGGTATAAGAAACCTACGAACTGTAATAATCGATGATATAAGTCATAAAAAAGACACCATATGGTGCTTTTTTTATAGAGAATAATAAGATGTTCATCAGAAATTATGAGTGATTTTTTTATTTTGTTGTTCAAAATATTTTTCTTTAACTATTTTTATCAGATCTTCTTTTTCTGTTAATTCAAAGATAAATAATGCTTTTTTCATATTATCAGCTACATCTTCTTCATTACATTGTTTCAGCTTTAGCATGTTCCAAGCTTTCCCGTAGTATAATTCGCCTAATAAATATAAAGTATTTAGATTAATAGCTAATTTAATACCCATATCATTGTATTTTATTGCCTCTTCATGTTGATTTGCATGACCTAACATTTTCCCTAAATTAAAAATGATTTTTAATTTAATCTCTTTATCTCTAGGGAAATCTAACTTGTTAAAATCAGTTAAACATCTTCTTAATATAGTAATACTCTTTTCATATTCTTTATTTGCCCAATGAAATATAGCCATCGACTGCATAATATCTATTTCTCTTTCCGATAAAAAATCACCATTCGTTACAGTTAGTTTTAGTGCATTATTTAAAAGATTTAAAGCAGTTTTTATTGATTTATTCACATAAAATATAGCAATCGCTTCATGCCATATTAGAAATTGTTTATCTTCTTTTAACTGGAAATTATTTTCGGTTTTCTCTTGTTTCACTATTTCATAAAGTTCATTATATTGTTTTTGTTTTGTACAATCTCTCATTACACATTTTACATTTTCTACATATTTTAGTTTTTTGTTTTGAGTTAGTGCGAAAATATGATTTGGATCAATACCAAGTCTTTCAGATAATTGATATAACAATACGCTAGATGGATAAATGATACCTTTTTCTATTTTGCTAATTTGACTTTGCGAACATATTCCATGACACAATTCAGATTGTGATATATTCTTTTTCATTCTAAGTTCTTTAATGGTAATACCCAAATCGTAAAATTCCATTTTTCCTCCTCAAATATAGCCCTCAATGAGTAACAAAATACTTTTCACCCTTTAATGTAATGTAAAATTAGTATATTTTCAATTATTGTTGCTTCTATCGATTTTTTTACTTCTTTGCTCAATTGCATTTCGAGGTGAGAGTCTTACTTCAAAGAAAAACAGACTAGAGAGAAAGTTTTCTCCTTAGCCTGTCCCACCAAACAAATTCCCCATCGTCACTGTTATCCCCAAAATACAGAATTACGAATACGATAAGAAGACTTAAACATCTCACCTCATCACGCACTTTTAATTGAACATAAAAGAGAATCTCCCCTTATTTCCGCCTCTTTTTAACCACAATTAAAAAAGCAATAAACAATACGTTCACACCGACGATTAAAGAAATAAATAGCCAATTCACACCTGTTTCCCCGTTAACTTTATACACATTCGATTCCTCACGCTTTAAAACGAGATAAAATTTTCCGTTTTCTTCTCTTATAATTTCATCTTCTAACAATCCCCTTAGCTCTTGTTTTTCACCAATCGCACTTGCAGGTAAAGCAACTTTTTGTGTTTCTTTCGTATTATTAATCGCTACTACTGTCACTTCATCTTTATACTTTCTCTTTATTACACTCATTCCATCTTTATCGTATAGAAGCTCAAACGTACCGCGGCGTAAAGATGGCCTCGCTTGTCTAAGCTCACCGAGTTTCGTTATATGTTGCATAAACTTTTCATCTGATTTGAAGTCCATTAATCGTCTATTATCTGGCGTACCTCCTCCATCCAATGCAATTTCAGTTCCGTAATAAAAATTCGGAATACCTGGTGTTGTTAATAAATATGTAAGAGCTAGTTTCAAACGAGATGGTGGATAATTCATATTCTCTTTTGCAATACGAGCAAATCTTTTTGTATCTTGATTATCTAAAAATGTAGCGGCTGCTCCGTCTTTTTTACTTACATCATATAAAGGTTTCACCGATACGTCCGCTTTGGAAAACGCATCTACTATTTTTTCGTTGTATTCACTATCTTCTTTTGTCATAACTCGAAAATCTTTCTTTATCACTTGCATATCTTTTTGCACATCATCCCAAAAAGCAGGTGATTTTTTTTCACTATGTATTACATAACTTGCATCTAAATCAACTTCTTTGAGCCACCATTTCATCGAGTCGATTACTTGTTGTTCGTTTTCACCAAGTGGAAATTGAAATACAACTTTCATTCCTTTTGCATGTGCTTCTTGCAAAAGTTCTTTCACATCATTTTCTGTTCCGAAATGTTCATTTACCTTCTGAAAATTGCGCACGTCTAACCCATCGTATTTTACACTTTCAAAAAGCGGCGAAAGCATAACAGTAGTAAATCCCATTTTTTTTATGTAATCCAGTCTTTTTATAATACCTCTTATATCTCCGCCCTGATATCCTTCTAAATTGCCAACTTCTAACTGTTTGTCATTTTTCGGTTCCCCATTATTAAAACGATCAATCATAATGGAATATATAACTTCGTCTCGCCACTCTCTTTTTTCGTCTGCAAATGTATGTATTGGTACAAACAAAACGACAGCTAAACAAAAACAAATGAATAGTTTCCTAGTATGTATTTTCCCCACACGCATCCCCCATGTATTTTAATTGTAAGAATATTATACCAATTATCCAAACGAATCGCATACGTTGATTTCATTCTTATCAAATTAATAAATGTTAGGTTTTCTAACATTACACATAAAATTTTCTGAATTTTTAGTTGATTTTCCTTTTTATTTCGAATATGATATGAAACATAACAAATTGATGTTATTTTTTCTAACATTATAGGAGGAGAGAGAATGAATACAGGAGATACGGTTTTTATGTTTGTAGCGACAGTAATGGTCATGTTAATGACACCAGGATTAGCACTTTTTTATGGGGGTATGGTTCGCAGCAAAAACGTACTCAGTACAACAATGCATAGTTATAGCGCAATGGCTATCGTTTCGATTCAATGGATTGTCATTGGTTATTCTTTATCATTCGGACCAGATTGGCACGGACTTATCGGCACACTCGATTGGTTCGGTTTAAACGGAGTTAGCTACGCACCAAATCCAGACTACTCATCTACTATTCCTCACAATTTATTTATGATGTTTCAACTCATGTTTGCTATTCTAACCCCCGCTCTAATTTCAGGAGCATTTGCCGAAAGAATGCGATTTTCAGCTTTCCTTATTTTCATCCTTCTATGGACAACAATCGTTTACAATCCTGTCGCTCATTGGGTATGGGGCGTTGGTGGATGGCTAAGAGAACTTGGCGCATTAGACTTCGCTGGCGGTAATGTCGTTCATATTACATCTGGCGTGGCTGGCCTCGTATTAGCTATTTTCCTTGGAAAACGCAAAAACATAAACGGTTCGTCTCCTCATCATTTACCATTTACAATGTTAGGCGCTGGGCTACTATGGTTCGGCTGGTTCGGTTTTAACGTCGGAAGCGCATTATCTTTAAATGATGTAGCTTTAACTGCATTTATTAATACAAATATAGCTGCCGCTGCCTCCGCATTAACTTGGATGCTTTCAGAGTGGTTCTTCCAATCAAAACCGACCGCGATGGGAGCTGCTTGCGGCGTTGTTTCTGGTCTAGTCGCTATTACACCAGCTTGTGGGTTCGTTACACCTTTCTCCGCTCTTCTTATCGGAGCAATTGGCGGCGTATTATGCTTCGGAGCGGTCTTTTTCTTAAAAACAAAATTCGGATACGACGATACACTCGATGCATTCGGATGTCACGGCATCGGCGGAACTTGGGGCGGTATTGCGACAGGACTATTTGCAACTACTGCAGTAAACGGCGATGGCGCTAACGGATTATTTTACGGGAACGCCGCGCTGCTGTTGAAACAACTTGTAGCAATCGGCGCAACATATGCGTTCACAATTATAATGACGTACGCGATTATTAAAGCAATTAACTTCTTCCTCCCTGTCCGGGTAGATGAGCACGAGGAACATATGGGACTTGATATTTCGATGCATGGGGAGAAAGCTTATGAGTATACTGAGCGAGTGAACTAAAAAAAGAGATGCAATCTATTGATAGTAGATTGCATCTCTTTTTATTAGACTTGCCGGCAGCATACCCTGAGCGGTATTAATATAAATATATCAGCGATTCTTCGGATATATCGACGATTTTTCAAATATATCAGCGATTATTTCAATATATCGACGTTTCGACACGATATATCGATTTACCAACAAATTCCGACATAACGAAACTGAAGAATACCCGCGTGTAACTTTGCATAAACAAAAAAGACGACCGTTTCATAACAGTCGTCTTTTCCAATTTATTTCGGAGCATTTCCTACATATTGCGTAATATCAACGTTTAATGCTTGCGCTAAACGCATACCGTACTCTTGATCTGCACGGAAGAAGTTACATACAGCTAGTAATTTCGTACGTTCATTTACGTCTTTTAAGTCATTTGTTAAGTTTGCAATTAAGTTGTCTTGCTCTTCTTTAGAGAATGAACGGTAACGCTCACCTGCTTGTTTGAAATCATTTGGTTTGTCAATTTTCTCACGAGATACATAGCCTTCTACTTTCATAGTTGAATCGCGGTAAGCTGGGTCTTCAACTGGATTTTCAGCATGACGGCTCGGTTCGTAGTTGATTGTAGATGGGTTTTGATTTATTTGCATCGCACCATCACGTTGTTGGTTATGAACAGCTGCATATGGGCAGTTTACAGGAATTTGTAAGTAGTTTGCACCAAGGCGATAACGCTGTGTATCTGGATAAGAGAATAAACGACCTTGTAATAATTTATCTTCAGATGGTTCAATACCATTTACAGTTGCACTTGGAGAGAACGCCACTTGTTCTACTTCCGCAAAGAAGTTTTTCGGGTTACGATTTAACGTCATTGTCCCTACTTCCATTAACGGGAAACGATCTTCTGGCCAAACTTTCGTTGGATCTAACGGATCGAAATCTAAAGAATCCGTTTCTTCTAGTTGCATCACTTGTACGTGTAAATCCCACTTTGGATAATTCCCTTTTTCGATTGCATCGAATAAGTCACGAGTTGCATGGTTAAAGTCTTTTCCTTGTACTTCTTGCACTTCTTTTGCATTTAAGTTACGTACACCTTGCTGTGGTTTCCAGTGATATTTAATGTAGACGATTTTACCTTCTGCATTAATCCACTTAAATGAATGTACACCGAAACCTTCCATTTCACGATAACTTGCTGGTGTACCGTAATCAGAAAATACCCATGTCATCATATGTGTAGATTCTGGACTTAACGTCATGAAATCCCAGTAACGATCTGGTGTTTGAATATTTGTATCAGGTGCTGGTTTTAAAGAATGCACCATATCAGGGAATTTAATTGCATCACGAATGAAGAAGACCGGTAAATGATTACCTACGATATCATAGTTTCCTTCTTCTGTATAAAATTTAACAGCGAACCCACGTGGATCACGTGCTGTTTCAGGAGAACCTTGACCATGAATAACCGTTGAAAAACGAACAAACACAGGTGTTTCAGTTCCTTCATTTTGTAAAAATGCTGCTTTCGTATATTTCTTCATGCTGTTTTTCGTTACGAATACACCGTGAGCACCTGCACCACGTGCATGCACAACACGCTCTGGAATACGTTCACGATCAAAGTGAGCTAGTTTTTCTACTAAATGATAGTCTTCTAATAATACTGGTCCACGGCGACCAGCTGTACGAGAATTTTGGTTATCTCCGACCGGAGCACCTTGGTTTGTTGTTAAGCGATTATTTGGATTCATCTAGGGGGATCCTCCTCTTTCTTTCATAGTAATTATTATTTATTTAAAATTATTATAAATTAATTATTATTCAAAATTAGTTCTTTGTCAACTATTTCTTTCATTTTTTTGGAAACAATTGTAGCTAAACAATCAATAAATATAGATTGTGCATTCGGCATATTTGGTCTAAAATACGTAGCATTTAATTCATCCGTCACAACTTTACACTCGTAATCGTTGTCATATAAAACTTCTAAATGCTCTGCCACAAAACCGACTGGGCAATATATGAAAGCTTCATATCTATGATTTTCAAATAAATCTCTCGTTAAATCTTGTACATCCGGTCCAATCCATGGATCAGATGTATTGCCGGCACTTTGCCAACCAATTGTATAGTTTTGAATATTTGCAGCTGCTGCGATTAAATCCGCTGTATGTTGCAATTGCTCCACATAAGGATCACCTGCTGCAATAATTTTTTCTGGTAAACTATGCGCTGAAAAAATTACGACCGCTTTCTCTTTATCTTCAATTTTTGTAAATGTTTCTTTTATTTGATCTGCCCAATACGAAATAAACTTCGGTTCATCGTACCATTGGTCAATCGGCTCAATAACAGGACCACCTATTTCCTCCGAGAGACGAATTGCACGCTCGTTATATGCCTTAATGCTAAAGGTAGAATAATGCGGCGCTAATACGATACTAATCGCTTGCTCAATTCCATCGCGCTTCATCTCTTCTACTGCATCTTCTATAAACGGAGCAGTATGTTTTAAGCCTAAGTAACAATTAAATTCATACTCTGTAAACATATTATTCATTGAGTCTGTTAATTTATGCGCTTGCTCTTTCGTAATTTTTGCAAGCGGTGAAATTCCACCAATCGCTTTATAACGTCCAATTAAATCTTGGAGTGCTTCTTCGGACGGCTTACGCCCATGACGAATATGTGTATAATATGCCTCTACTTCATCTAATGAATCCGGCGTTCCATACGCCATTACGAGTAAACCTATTTTTTTCTTTTTCATCTATATAACACCTCAATTTTATAAATGAGAATCTTTTTCAAGAACATTTGTTTCCAATTATAACAACTAATAATAAGTACGTAAAGATAATTATTCTAAATAAGTATTTTTTCTAATATGATTTTGAATTTTATATGACAATTTATTTAATAAAAAGCGACTTACTTATAAAGTAAGTCGCTTTTCTCCTATTCTTTAATATTTACTCCATATTCTTTAAACCAAACGTGAATTTGTGCTAAATGAGCTAAAAGTTGTGGCCCAGTCATTAATTGACCATACCATGGCGTTTGGAATGCACTGCCGCCTGACTCAATTAATCCGCTCAGCTGTTCTTTATCAAATAGTTCGTGTAAAATCGATCCTTTATCTGTTAATAAATCTTGTAGCCATACTGTTACTGCTTTCGTATAGTGCGGATTATGTGTTTTCGGATACGGGCTCTTCTTTCTATATAAGATGTCATTTGGAAGTAATCCTTCTAACGCTTTACGTAATAGACCTTTTTCGCGATTTTTATACATTTTCATTTCCCAAGGAATATTCCAAGCATATTCGACAAGTCGGTGATCCGCAAATGGAACGCGTACTTCTAAGCTTGCACCCATACTCATACGGTCTTTTCTGTCTAATAATGTTGTCATAAACCATACCATATTTAAATAAAATAATTGTCGTCTCTTTGCTTCAATTGGGCTTTCTCCCTCTAAAATAGGAACTTCTTGAATGGACTCTTCATAGCGCTGTTGTACATATTGTTGTAAGTTTAATTTATTTCTCCATTCTTTTTTTAGCAGTTGTTCACGCGCTTCTGTAGAGCGCATCCACGGAAATGCACTCGATTGTAAATCATCCTCTCTATAAAACCACGGATAACCACCAAATATTTCATCTGCACATTCCCCCGATAGACCGACGACAAAATCTTGTTTAATCTCTCGACAAAACCATAATAATGACGAATCAATATCTGCCATACCAGGTAAATCGCGAACGAGCACTGCTTCGGTTAAATACTGCGCTAATTGTTCATTTGAAATGACGCAGCGATGATGGATTGTTTGAAACGTTTCAGTCATCAAATGAATAAATGGTGCATCTGAATTTGGCTGAAACGCATTTGCTTTAAAGTATTTGTCATTATCTTCGTAATCAATCGAATATGTGTGTAATTGCCCTTTTCCTGATCTTTCGTATTCTTTCGCAGCAATTGCTGTAATCGCGCTCGAGTCTACACCACCTGATAGAAAAGTACACAGTGGTACATCAGAAACGAGCTGCCTTGTAATCGCATCTTGTAATAAAAAGCGCGTTTTCTCTACTGTCTCTTCAAAAGAATCTTCATGCTTTTTACTTTCCACATTCCAATATCTCCATATGCATAAACCGTTCTTTGAAAATGTCATCGCATGACCTGGACGTAATTCTTTTATACCAGCATAAATGCCGTGACCAGGCGTTCTAGATGGTCCAAGGCCAAATATTTCAGATAATCCTTCTAACGTCACTTCCGCCTTCACATCTGGATGCGCCAATATCGCTTTTAACTCTGAGCCAAATAGTAATCGCCCACTGTCATATTTATAAAATAGCGGTTTTACACCTAATCGATCACGTGCAATAAACACTTGTTCTTTCTGTTCATCCCATACAGCAAACGCATATATACCGTTTAAATGATCGACACATTCTTCTTTCCATTCCATATACGATGCTAATAGTACTTCCGTATCAGAATGACCTTTGAACGTATATCCTCTTCTTAATAGTTCCTTTCGAATATCTTCCGTGTTATACAGTTCGCCGTTATAGCAAATTGCATAATTCGCTTCGTCCTTTAAGCAAGTCATCGGCTGCTTACCACCTTCAGGATCAACAACGATTAACCGTTTATGCCCAAATGCGACATTGCCTTTAATCCAAACTTTATTATCATCTGGGCCACGCTTCGCTAACGTCTCAGCCATCTTCGTAACGACATCCCGTTCTCCTTCTAATGAGCGTTTATAATCCACCCATCCTGTAATCCCGCACATATAAATCATCCTTCCATCTTATTTCTTTTCTTGAACGTGCAGTAATCCCCACCCTAAGAGGTGCGGATTACAAAATGAAAAACTTGACGATAACCTACTATCCATATACGGAATAGCATTTTCACTCAGTAAAACGTGTTTTATTGTATGCCCACCTATGTGTAGATGTGTCTAGTTATAAAGAATGCACGAACTGTCTATAACAGGAATAACTACTTTTCAAAAGGAGAAATCGTGTATGATACAACGTAAACATATTTTATATAACCAGCCTCGCGCTCATACGGTCGGTAATGTAGAATATATAAACAATGAATGGGTATTCTTTGATGATGAAAATGAGGAAGCATTTTTATTAGAAGATATTGCCGAAGATGGATTTGAAATTTTATATAACAACAACTGGCTACCGGCTCGTTTCTATGAACAAGATATATTACAAATCGCCAACGAACAGCACCATTTGCAAAATGGGGAAATGATACGCATTCGTAAAAAATTACTCCTTAGCTATACAGAATGGCTTGAGGAATTACCTGACTCTGTCTTTGCCTTATTAACAGAGGCATTGCAATCACTTCATTACTCTTTATATGATTGCATGTATTGTCATAATTATTTATCCTTTTTACCGAAAGAGGAAGCATGCGAAGGAGTAAATATTCTTTTATTTGATAACGAAGAGATGATTTGTACATTGCAGCACCATTTCGTTCGTCACGCTACGTCAAATAAAAATATGTTTCGTTTTACGAAAGTAAACGGAGAAGAGTTGCATATCGATGCAACATAAAATAAAAAACCACCTTATTTCCCAAATATTTGAGATTATAAGGTGGTTTTATTTTCTTTATTAGAATACTTGCCAACCAATCGGTAATTTCAGTCCTAGATAAAATACCGCTACAAGCGCGATAATAAATAATCCCCAGAATGCCCCCGTTGCCTTGTTCTTGCTCATTTTCACAAGAACCATTTCCATTCCAGCGATAACTAAAATACCAGCTAGCATTTTTAGACCGTACCACATGTGATAGCTCTTATCAACTATAGTTTGATCTAGGTATAACCAAACGCCCGTCACAATAATGATAATGTACATTAGGCGAAGCCCCATATGTACACCTTTCCCTTTTCTTCCTGCTGAATAAAGTGAATACGCAACGAAGAATAAAATTAAACCTAACGCCCATGCTGTAATATGCATATGTACCATCGTATCCCTTACCTCCTCTTTTCACACTTTTTCACTCTATATGATAACATGTTCATTTATTTTCAGGAAATGTTTCGCTTTTTTACATTTAAATGATATAATATTTAGAGTATTTACAAACTTCTTGTAATAACAAAAGGGGGAACAATCATGATTCAAACTAAGGATATTATCGAACTTACAGACACATACGGAGCAAATAACTATCACCCACTTCCAATCGTTATTTCTAAAGCGGAAGGCGTTTGGGTAGAAGATCCTGAAGGAAATCGCTATATGGACTTATTAAGTGCATATTCTGCAGTAAACCAAGGGCATCGTCACCCAAAAATTATTAACGCTTTAATTGACCAAGCTAATCGTGTTACGTTAACTTCTCGTGCTTTCCATAGCGATCAATTAGGCCCTTGGTACGAAAAAGTTGCGAAACTAACTAATAAAGAAATGGTACTTCCAATGAATACAGGTGCAGAAGCTGTTGAAACTGCAATTAAAACAGCTCGCCGATGGGCTTATGATGTGAAGAAAGTAGAAGCAAACCGTGCTGAAATTATCGTTTGTGAAGATAACTTCCACGGACGTACGATGGGCGCTGTTTCTATGTCTTCAAACGAAGAGTACAAGCGCGGATTCGGTCCAATGCTTCCTGGCATCGTTGTAATTCCTTACGGTGATTTAGAAGCGTTAAAAGCTGCTATTACACCAAACACAGCTGCATTCATTTTAGAGCCAATCCAAGGTGAAGCAGGGATTAACATCCCACCAGCTGGTTTCTTAAAAGAAGCTCTTGAAGTATGTAAAAAAGAAAACGTTTTATTCGTAGCAGATGAAATCCAAACTGGCTTAGGCCGTACTGGTAAAGTATTTGCTTGTGACTGGGACGGTGTAACTCCTGACATGTACATACTTGGTAAAGCACTTGGCGGCGGCGTATTCCCAATCTCTTGCGTTGCAGCAAACCGCGACATTTTAGGGGTATTTGAGCCAGGTTCTCACGGTTCTACATTCGGTGGTAATCCACTTGCATGTGCTGTTTCTATCGCAGCTCTTGAAGTGTTAGAAGAAGAAAAATTAACAGAGCGTTCTCTTCAATTAGGTGAAAAATTAGTTGGACAATTAAAAGAAATCGATAACCCAATGATTACTGAAGTTCGCGGTAAAGGTTTATTTATCGGTATCGAATTAAACGAGCCAGCCCGTCCTTACTGTGAACAACTAAAAGCAGCGGGTCTATTATGTAAAGAAACGCACGAAAATGTAATTCGTATCGCACCACCTCTAGTAATCTCTGAAGAAGATTTAGAGTGGGCATTCCAAAAAATTAAAGCGGTATTATCGTAATAATAGAGAGGCTGTCCTACATGTTAGGACAACCTCTTTCATTTTATATTGATTTATACTAAAATAAAATTGCAATTTTCTGTATTTTAAAATCATAAAGGAGGTGCGATATGTTATTAAGATACGGCAAACATATTAACTATTTAGCTACAACTTTTCTTTTAGTTACATTCTTTGGCTTCCTACTTTCCGTAACATCGCTTAGTCACTACTCAACTCCCACTACATTCACACTACTGAAAGCATCATTTTGGACTACTGTTATTCTTACTATCATTGGTTTTGGACGCGAAAAAAGCGCACTTACGGTTATACTATTTGGCATTTGTACACTTGCAGTCATTGGTCTTTACACTTTTTCCGTTATCGATTACCTCTATCACCCAAGACCATAGAAAAGAGCTATCTAGTAATAAGATAGCTCTTTTCTTCACTTCACTTCACTACATTTCGCAAAGTACCAATTCCTTCTACTGTAATAACTACTTCATCACCGGCATGCAAAAACTTCGGTGGTGTGAAACCTTTTCCAACACCAGCCGGGGTTCCTGTTGCAATAATATCTCCTGGTTCTAATGTCATTCCTTTACTTATCGTTGAAATGATTTCTTCTATTGAAAAAATCATTTTATTTGTATTTGAAGTTTGTCTTACTTCTCCATTTACTACCGTTTCAATGTGTAATGCATTTGGCGCACTAACCATCGATTTATGAATTAAATACGGTCCCATCGGACAAAATGTATCGAAACTTTTTCCAAGGAAAAATTGCTTATGCTTCCTTTGAATGTCGCGAGCAGTTATATCATTTATAATGGTATAACCAAAAACATGCTCAAGCGCTTTTTCTTTTTTTATTTGTTTCCCTCGCTTACCAATGACGATAGCTAGTTCCCCTTCATAGTCTAATTCATTTGTTGCGTGGGGATGACTATTAATTTTTTCATCCATTCCAATCACTGTCGTTGGTGCTTTCGTAAAGATCATTATATTTTCTGGAATTGACTCTACGCCGCCCATTTCCATCGCATGCTCACGATAATTTTTTCCAACGCAAAGAATATTCTTTCTTGGCCTTGGAATTGGTGCTAATATTTTCACCTCAGTTAACGGGTAATACGCCGTTCCTTCATTTTCCTTCGCCCAATTGACAATTTCACACATTTTTTCAACACATTCGGTTCCTCTTTCAATACATTCTAACATTGTAATAGGGATTGTAACCTTTTCTCCCTTTTGCCTTTGCGCTTCTCTTAAGTGCAATACCTTTTCTTCTTCTTCATCCACAATACCTACAAATACCTTTTCTTCTTTTTTCGCCGTTACCAAACGCAACATTTCCACTCTCCATCCTAAAACTCATACCTTTTAATTGTATTCGCATCTGTAAGAAAAAAACCTTCTCATACACGCTAATTTTTACAATATTCTTCTCATATCCGATTCGTTACTCCTTTATCATTTGGCATAAAATGTATAAATTTTACTTTTTTTAGCGAATGCATTTCTTTTTTATGTTTTTTTTGTATAATATGTACTACATATATACTAAAAATTTCATTTAGAGATGGAGCCGATTTCAATGTTTGAGCAAGCGATTGAAAAAAAACGTGAAAAAATGATTTATTTTGCTGAACGCTACGGAATGACTTCTCAAAAAACAGTGGATTGTAGCCAAGAACTGGACAGGCTCTTAAATGCAATTTGGCATGTACATACGGATTTTCACCCTAATCAAACACTCGACACACACACACAATAACGTGTGTGTTTCTTTTATTTCAAAAAAACACACATTTTATTAAAAACGCCCATACAATAGTAGAAAAGAAAATTTTAAAAACGAAAGGTGTTTTGTATGCCAGCTATGGTCGGACATATTCGTATCGTTAATATTGGATCAAGTGGTATTTTTCATATTGGAGATGTATTTGCGATTAGGCCTATTAGTTATTCACGCGCTTTCGCTGGGGCCGGCTCTTTTAATGTTGGAGATAACGTTTCTGTCTACAATTATCAAAGCGCAACGACTGTTAATGATTCAGATGTTGTTGATCAAGCGATAATTGGTTCAACTTAAAGGGGGCGATTGTATTGAATTTTTATGTAAACCAAAGCATCATCATTAACAGTATTAAAATTGATAGCATTACAACCTCTTCTGTATTCCAAATTGGTACTGCCGGAAGTATTAAAGCCCTATCTAAATTCTCAAATACTGGCGGATTTACAGAACCCCTTCGCCCATTACAGGCAAAAGGACAAATTATTTCTATCAAACCATCAACTAGTTCTTCTTAAGACATCCTTGTCATAAATATATAGTAGGAATATATTTACCCTCCCTATTGAAAAGGAGGTTTCACAAATGAATCAAGATATATATACTTACTTACACCAACTTCAACAAGCTCTTCAAGCACAACAAGCGACCATTCTTAACTTAGAAGATCAAGTTCGTCAATTACAAGAAGAGCTTAATGAATTAAAAAGTCGCCCCTCCTCTTCTATAGGAAAAGTGGAATATAAATTCGATCAATTAAAAGTAGAAAATTTAAATGGCACTTTAAATATTGGATTAAATCCATTTTCAACAAAAGGACAACAAATTGAGGATTTTCAAGTTGACACGGAAACTTTGAAGGTCAATCCTGAAACTGACACAAATCCAGACTTTTACCAAGGTATCCTTCAGGAAATGCATCGTTACTTAGATGAAGAAGCATATAATCGAATTCTCCATTTTGAACAAGAAGAGAGAACGCCACTCGATGAAATGTATCGACAAATGATGGTTGACGACATAAAGAAACAGATGGAGCATAGACTTCCTTATTATTTATCACAAGCACAATCACATGAAGGGATTTCAACAGATCCAGATTATTTACGAGATATCATTATTCAAGCTATGAAACATGATATCGACAAGGCCTTCCTTTCGTTTATTCAACACATACCGGGCAATTTCCGAAAGGAGTAAGTATGTATGAACCTTAACGTTGTAAACCGCGAGTTCAAAGTCGGACAGATTAAAATGAACGGTGTATCGTCGTCCGCACTCTTTTTAATTGGGGATGCAAATTTCCTCATTCTATCTTCTATTCTTGATACGCCGTTTGAAACTGTTACAGAGGGTCCATTTGTGCCATTAGTAACAGATGTCCCTCCTACTCCAGGTTAAGGAGACTGATAGATTATGTTACATCATGTGTCTGCTGTCCAAAATGTTTCTATTGTTTCGTTAGGAATTGCTGCCGTATTTCAAGTTGGAGATGCCAATCAAATGGAATTAAAAAGTCGAGCTCTTGCCGTCCACCGGGAATTCCCTTGTTATATAAAAGACGAAGGCCGCTTAGATGCATTTGAAATCTTTACAGATGAATACATCACAATCCCAAAACGAACGACAGATGTAAAATTAAACATTATAAATGAATGTCCTTTTATTGAAGTGAATAACGTTGAATTGCGCACACTTTTAAACTCTGGTGGATTTCAAATTGGAAATGTTGATTATGTTTTTAATAACTCTCGTATTATGCAAATTCGCCAATATATTACGGATGAACCTTCCGCACAATAATTCATATAGTAATTAAAAAGCTTAGTAAAGTAGGTGGATGGTATGCCTTCTGTTGTTGGAAATCTCGTCGTGCAAAACAGTAATGGTTCTTTCAATTTAGGGGATTTTTATAACGTGTCTCCGAAAGAAAATACGAAAGCTTATAATGGATCCGGAGCTTCCAATGTTGGATTTGTCGTGAATACTTTTAACGGTGTTAGTGCAACAAATACGTTTGATTCTGATGTGGCGGATCAAGACCAGATTGGAACAGCGTAAAAAAAGTAGGAGAATATCTCCTACTTTTTCTTTTATTTAAATGATAACCCGCTTTCCTCCAAAGCCTTTCTAAGCTTTGGCAAAGATGCTGGTCCCATACCATGTAGCTTTAAAATTTCTTTCTCGCTATACTTTGAGAGTTCTTCTACAGTATGAATTCCATGATGCTCTAGCGCCCTTCTTGCTGGCGCTGAAAGAAGGGAAAGAAACCCTTCTTTTGGCGTTCTCTCTTTCTCACAGGTTGGGCAAGTGGGACAATCGTTACTTTTATAGTACTCATGTCCTTTTTCACACGTTCTTAACGTTTTTTCCGTTACCATTTGCAAGCCCCTCTATTCCTCAACTTTTATAACATGATTACCATCAAAGAAGTATAAACATTTCTCTTTCACAGGATGTTGTAAGCTTTTCTCAAGTGCCTTTGCATATAACGAAAGCTGGACTTTATATCGCTCTTCTAAAATTGGTTTCGCTTGATCAAATCCACCTGGGAACTTCCCTTCAATCGTATCCGTTTTAAAGTCGATTAAAGTAATACCATCTTCCTCTTCAATCATGCAGTCAATAACCCCTTGGACAAGAATGGATTCCCCGCTCTGCCCTTGCCAATCTTGATACGCTTCTTCTGCTGCAAGCATCATCGTAAATGGTACTTCACGCTCAACACTTTTCGCCGCTAATACCCTTTTACCTAGGTCACTATCAAAGAATGAAATTACTTTTTCAATCGCAATTTCTTCCGCCTGCTCGAATGTTAATAATTCTTTATTTACCATTCCAGCAATTTGCTCCCGAATCACTTCTTCTGTAATCGGCTTCTTCAAATCAACATGCTGCATAACGGCATGTACTGCTGTTCCGCGCTCTGCATATGTTAATCCCTTTTTCTCCATAAAACGAGGACGTGTCCTAATTGGTGCACGTAATTTTTTAATAAAGGCATTATCGCTACCTTCTTCAGATTGATAATTTCTCTTTATTTCTGTAACAGATTGCTTCGCACGATGAGATGTCGCTTCCTCATATCCGTACTTCCACATTAATCTATCGTACACCTCTTCTTTCCGTTCACTCTCTAATGGAACGGCCTTTTTCTCACGAAGTGCTTCTAACAATTCTTGTTTTTCTTCTTGAACCGGTTCTGGCGCGAGTAACGTGTTACCGTCAACAACTTCTACTTTCCAGCTAGTGTCATACCCATAAATTTCATCTGGAACACTTCCTTGTCCTAATTCAAGAAGTATTTCACTATCACGGTGTCTATATAATGAAGGTGCAATCCAGTCTAAGTAGCAAGACGCTCCGGCACGTATATGATCTGGTAATAACCATTCACTATGCTCTCTCGCATCCAGCCATTTTTCCATTTCCTTAGTTGCATCCTTAACTGTTCCAATTAAAATTAACTTCTCTTTTGCACGTGTTAACGCTACGTATAAGACGCGCATTTCTTCCGCAATTAATTCCATTTTCATTTTACGCTTAATTGCAAGTTGTGATAATGTCGTATATTTAATTCGTTTACGAGGATCGATAAATTGCGAACCAAAACCGAAGTCTTTATGCAGTAAGAAACGCTTCATTAAGTCTTGTGTATTAAAGCGACGACCAAGTCCAGCGACAAATACGACTGGAAACTCAAGTCCTTTACTTTTATGAATTGTCATAATGCGAACGACATCTTCTTGTTCACCTAAAGCTCTCGCCGTACCCATATCATCACCGCGTTCTAAAATACGCTCAATAAAGCGTAAGAAGCGGAATAGTCCTCTAAACGATGTTGCTTCATATTGTCTTGCGCGGTCATATAGTACACGCAAGTTTGCTTGCCTTTGCTTTCCAGCTGGTAAACCACCGACAAAGTCATAATAACCTGTCTCACCGTACACTTTCCAAATTAAATCAGAAAGAGACTGTTGGCGCGCAAATTCACGCCATCCTTGTAATAAGTTATAGAACCACTCTAATTTATCATGTAGTTCTTTTTCTTCTTCAAGCGGTGCCCCTTTTAAGAATGAGCTCATTACTTCATAAAACGATCCTTTCTTCCCATGAGCACGAAGCGTTGCAAGTTCTTCATCATTTAATCCAACGATTGGGGAACGAAGTACTGCTGCAAGCGGAATATCTTGCATCGGATTATCAATAACGCGGAATACGTTCATCATAATATTTACTTCTGTCGCTTCAAAGTAACCAGTCGCAAGATCAGCGTATACTGGAATTCCTTGCAATTTTAACTCTTCCATAATTTGCGGTGCCCACGGCATGGAGCGAAGTAAAATAACGAAGTCGCGGTATTGTACAGGGCGCATACTATCCGTTTTACGATCATACACTTCATAACCTGAATCAACCATCGCTTTAATGCGCTGCGCCATAAGACGTGCTTCAAGCTGTGCTTTTTCTACTTCCGCACCTTCTTCACCGTCTATTACTTCTTCTTCTGTTTGCTGAATGCACAATAGTTCAGCTGCTACATCTTCACCTTCTGGATAACTAGCACCTAGCTTTAATTCAGCGTCAGCATCGTAATCAATTTCCCCAACTTCTTCGCCCATAATTTGTTTGAAGATAAAGTTTGTACCCGCTAACACTTCATGACGACTACGGAAGTTTTTCGCTAAGTCAATTTTCATTCCGCCGCCTAACCCTTCTTGCGTGAAGCGTTTATACTTTCCTAAGAATAATCCTGGTTCTGCTAGTCGGAAACGATAAATCGACTGCTTCACGTCACCAACCATAAACAAGTTTCCTTCACTCTCAGAATCTTTCGTTACGAATTTAATAATCGATTCTTGTACGAAGTTCGTATCTTGATATTCATCGACTAATACTTCAGCAAATTTATTACGATATTGAAGTGCTACAGCTGATGGCTTCATTTCACCTTCTTCACTTTGTTCGCTTAAAATTTGTAAACAGAAATGCTCTAAATCTGTGAAATCGACCATTCCTTTATCTCGCTTCATCGCTTGGAAACGCTCTGTAAATACTTTTACAAGCTGTACGAGTTTTTCTAATACAGGATGCATATCTTGAAAATCTCGTAAGAAACTTTCAGGTTTGCGACTAAATAGCTCTTCTTGTAATTTCTTTACTTCATCTTTCGCTTTATTACGAAGAGAGTCTACTTGTTTCACAACATCCTCGTTATAATCGCTTTTCTTAATACGCTTTAACGTTTGCCACGATACGTTTTGCATCGCTTCATATACGCTTGTCCATGACTCACGAGCAGCTGATGATAACGTTCCAAGTAAAGCTAAATCTGCTTGCAGGGTTTCAACGCGAGGCGCTGGACCGTCAGGAAGCATTGCGAGTTCCGTTGCTTTCCGAATATGCTGTTCCGCTGTTTCAAGCTGGAATTTCACATCTTCTAATAAGTAAGAGGCGTACACTAAATCTTCAATTGTCTTTCCTTCGACGTCATATGCTTCTACTAATTTATCGAGCCATTTTTCCGGATTTGGATGCGCTCTTGATTCTGTATGAAGCGCTAAAATCATACGTTGTAAATCATCGTCACTACGGTCACTCGTATAACGATCAACGAGTTCAAAGAATATCGTATTATCTTCTATCCCATACTCTTCTTCTAATATGTCATCTAGCACTTCTTCTTTTAACAATTCATTTTCGGTTTGATTCGCAATGCGGAAACGAGGATCAACATCAAGCATGTAATAATATCCTCTAATGACTTGTAAACAAAATGAATGGATCGTTGAAATGGAAGCTTTATTTAATAAGCTCAGCTGCTTTCGGATGTGCTGAGAGCCAGGCTCATCAATTAATACTTTTTCTAACGCTTCCCCAATTCTGTTTTTCATCTCTTGCGCCGCTGCATTCGTAAATGTTACAACGAGCAGGCGGTCGACATCGACTGGGTTTTCTTCATTAATAATCTTTTTAATAATACGTTCAACTAATACTGCTGTTTTCCCTGATCCTGCTGCTGCCGCGACTAAAATATCACGTCCGTTCGCTACAACCGCTTTCCACTGGTCATCTGTCCACTGACTACCTTCTGGTTTTTTAGGCCAATTTTCTATCATTCTCCGCCAACCTCCTCTCTAATTTTCTCCATCGCTTCGCTATCTTTCATATCTTTTAGCGTACGGAATTGGTTATCTTCAAGTGATTCATCAAACTGACAAACAGATTTGAAGTTACAGAACGTACATGCCGCTTTATTCCCCTTTTTGTAAGGAGCAATATCAATAACGCCTTCTGTAATGTCTTTCCCGATATTTTCAAACGTATGGTGTACGTATTTTTGCAGGACGTTAAACTCTTGTTCACTGGCAATACTTGAACGCGCACTAAAACTACCGTCTTTTTTCAGACCAGCAGAAATAATATCAGAACTTCCTGTTGAAAGTTTGTTATCCATTAAACGAACAACGTCAGCATCTCCTAGTACGAGACCTTTCATTTTGAATTTCTTTAAAATTTCCTTTTCAATTTCTGCTTCAGATGCGTCACCTTTTACCTCCACAATTGGGTTATGAATGTGGAAATACAATACACCAGCTGGTGATGCCGTGCCGCCTTTTTTCATCCACGTATGCGCATTTGAAGTAACAACATCTAAATACGTTAACATTTGAAGTGCTAATCCGTAATACACTTCCGTTAAGTCTAACGCTTTTGAGCTTGATTTATAGTCAATAATACGTAGGAATGTTCCGTTTTCATCTTCTGCCTTATCAACACGGTCAATACGTCCAACTACTTCCATCTTCACACCATTAGGTAACGAGAATTCCATTGGCGGAAGTGATCCTGTACCGCCCATACCAAATGGCACTTCTAGATCAACTGGTACGAAACCGCTAGACTTCGCATGTTCACGAAGAATGATTGACGTACGGAAAATGATTTGTTGTAGTTTTTGTTTTAAATAGAAGTGACGGTTTGAACTTAATAAAATTTGTCTTTGTAATAACGGTGCAATCTCTTCTATTACTACAGCAGAAAGATGCTCACACTCTTTTATTGATAAATCCGCCCAAGTACGGTTTTCACGTAATAGCCTATCTGCAATTCTCTTCAGCGCTGCATGGAAGAGCTCTCCGATATCTGGCGCATCAAGTTTGAAAATATCACGCTCTCTTAATGATAAACCGTGCTGCGCAAAATGAGCGTACGCACAACGGTTAAATAATTCCATACGAGAAACGCTTCCTTTTATTTTATCTCCGTATAAATCTCTACTTACAGCTGTACTTAGCTTTTGCGCACGATTTCGGTAGAATAAGCTTGATAATACGCGGCTACTTTTTTGCTTCCATTCATCTGAAGTAACGTAGAAATTATATACATCCCACCAAAAGTCTAAGTTGCCTTCAAATCCATATCGCTTCCACGTTTGAAGTTGCTGCATAACATATGACAACGTTACTTCTGGTGTTGCTACATATGAAATTTGTTCCGAACGTGATAAATCATTTACGTCGTTCGTAATAAATGTATCTTTCACATCAGGGAACATTCTTTTTATTTTCTTAATAAAGCTAGAAGCAAGTAACGTCTTTCCTTCCTCATCTGCAAGCGGGCATGAAATGTATAATTTCTCAGTTGCTCTCGTTACCATTTGGTACATAACAAACTGTTCTTCTAATAAAGTTTGTCTCGTCGTTGGTGCGAGTTCAATACCTGCAGCGCTAAGAACATCTCTTTCTTCATCAGAAAGCATACCTTCATCCATCGGTGCTGCTGGAATCACACCTTCATTCACTCCAATGACGAATGTTGCTTTCACATTTGATAATCTAGAACGATCAATATTCGCAATTAACACTTGGTCTAATGACGGCGGAATGTTTGCGAATTGAAGCGCCTCAAGACCTGTCGACATAACGTCTGTGAACATAGAAAGTGACATTTTTTCTTCGCCAAGCATCTCAACGAACGTATCAAGAAGACTCATTACTTCTTCCCATACTTGTTCATGATCTGTCGCAAATAAGAAATCTCCGCTCTCTTCTGCACGAATACGTAATGCTTCTAATTTTTTCGGAACGTCAAGCTCTTCTAAAAATAAGTAAACAGCTTCGCACATTTGCATAACCGTTCCCGCACGCTTCAGTCTTTTTTGCATACGAATAACAGGCGTTCTTACAACGCCACGCAATCGATTTATTTTCTCTTCCATTTCACGTTCACTGTCTGTAATCATCCCGTCCGTATCGTCAAGAGAACGATAGCGGCGATACATCCACGGATCTTCAGAAGTCCATCTTTTCCCTTGTACACCGTACGCTAAACAGTAGTTTTCAAACTCATCCATCTCTTCGCGCATCGTTTCTTTTCTTACGTCTAATGGATATAAAAGCTCTGTTTTCACGCAGCGAAATACTGCATCATAACGCCAATTCCCGCTAATAATCTCGAGTGCAGAACGAATACATTCTACTAACGGATGGTGTGACATCGGGCGTTTTTCATCGATGAAGTGCGGGATATTATAATCTGTAAATAGAGTCCGCATTACATCGTAATAACTTTCCCCGTTACGAAGAAGAACCGCAATATCCCGGTAACGATAGTTTTCATCTGCCACAAGTCTACGAATTTCACGAGCAACGCCTTCTACTTCAGCTCGTAAATTCGCGGCTGTATGAATCGTTACACTTGCTTCCCCGTTAAATTTCTCATTCGGACGCGCTTCATAATGAGCTTCTAAATGCGCTAATGCTGGAGAATGAAAACGCGGTTGTTCCATAAGCGGAATCGTTTTTTCAATTTCTATTTTCTCTTCACGCGCTACTTGTTTTATTTTTTCATACGTTAACGTCGTTTCATAAAATAAATCTAGTTCATTTACTGGCTGCGCTAACGTTTTTTCATCTATCGTTAATGTAATTGTCACTCTCGCACCGCAAATCATAAGCTGTCTTACAATTTCTAGTTCTTGCGGTGAAAATGAATGGAAGCCATCTATATAAATTTCAGCTCCCTTTACATATTCAGACTGCGGAAGCTTTTCCACTAGCAATTGCAGATAGTCTTCTGAATCTAAGTACTTTCCGATTAAAGCACGTTCAAAATCATCATATAATAACTGTAAATCATACACTTTATTCGCTAATAGCTTTTGTTCAGCACTGCTACTATGTGCATCTAATTGTTGCCACATTTCATATACGTTTGATGGCGTCACGTTATATCGTTTAAACTCCGCAATCATACTGCCAAGATGTTCAAAGAAACCATTTTGCTCCGCTGCTTTTTGGAATACCGATAATCCATCTTTACGAGACTCTACAATTTTACGAAGTAACATATGTACGCCCGCTTCATCAATGTGAAGACGACTCGCTCCGCCAACTTCTTGCAATACTTTCCACGCTAATCGTGAAAAACTAAAAACTTGTGCCCGAATAGAACCTCTAACATCTTCACTACCAATTAACGCCTGCTGCGTTTGGAATGTCATCTGTTCTGGCACAAGATATAATATTGTTTCCCCTCTTGGGCGCTGTTTTAACTCTTCTTGCACTTCGTGTAAACAAAGTGTACTTTTTCCACTTCCCGCTCTACCAATCACAAATCGAAGTGACATGTAACCCCACCTTTCACTTACATAACGAACGTTAGTTTGCTACTATAATTGTATTATAGGACACGAAAAAAGACAAACGGAGTAGTTTGTCTTTTTCTATACTTCTACCTATTATATCAACCTTTTGAAAAATTCGTTTGCACCTCTTGAATTGGCCAATATCGTAAATCAACTTTACCGACAACTGTATCAGCTTTTACAAAACCAAAATGTCTACTATCCCAGCTCCCGAGGCGGTTATCACCTACTACAAAAATATATCCAGGCGGCACCGTTTTTTCCTTCGTTAACTCTTCTAGCGTAAAGTCACCTGTTAGTTGTCGTCCATTTATCTCTTTCTTATATTTCTCTAGATAAGGTTCATCTACGAATTGTCCGTTTATATATAGTTTATCATGCTTATATTCAATATGATCCCCAGGTAAACCGATAATTCGTTTTACGTAGTCCTCTTTTTTATTCGCATGAAACACAACAACATCAAACCTATTCAAGTCCCCCACTTGATAACTCACCTTATTTACAACGAGCATATTGCCATCTTGCAATGTCGGCATCATTGATTTCCCCTCTACAACGTACGTTGAAAAGAAAAACGTTCGAAAAAATACAGCTAATAATACACCAATTAAAATTGTTCGTATCCACTCTATGCCTTCTTTTTTCAAAGTTTTCTTCATCCGCTTCTCCCCTTATCCTTTAATAATGAAGCTTTCCTTTACAAAGAAGACTATTCTTAATGTAGTTCTAACTTTACTTCGATTTTCTTACCGACATACCATAAAATAAAAATACCAATTGCTACAATGACTGATTTCACCGGATTATGAATAAATGACATTAAATCATGACCGATATACGTTAAAATAAAAATCATCACAAGCTTTCCGAACGCGAGCGCAAGGCCAAACTGTTTTACACTAATGCGAGATAGACCAGCAACAACATTTATAAGCGCAGATGGTGTAAACGGAAAACAAAATATGACGAAAATCGGTGCGAACCCTTTCCTTTCAATCCACCCCATTGCCTTTCGTACTTTCTCATGCTTATTTACAAAAGAAAAGAAACGACTTCGGCCAAAATGGCGGATTATGAAAAAGACAAGTAAGGCACCCATTACTGATCCAAGCCAAGAATAAAGAAAACCGAGCCAAAATCCAAATGCAACAGCATTCGCCAGTACAAATACGATAAGTGGCAATGCTGGAATTAGCGCCTCTATCATCGGTAACCCAATACCAAGAAGTGGTCCGAACGCTTTATAGCTTTCAACGATATGATCCATATTTTCTGGTGAAAAATACTCTTTGATTGTCTGAAAATCCATTCTACACTTTACCCCTTTACTCTAAGTACTACCTCTACTGTATCATTGCCTATATGAAAGAGGAAATGGTAGATACGACATATGGAGATGTAATTATTAAGTTTCCATATCTTTCATGAGAATTCCTTCATTATTATGCTATGATAATCTATCAATATTCGACAGGACGTGAAGTTATTTTAAATAACATGCGCCGATTATAGCTTAATGGTTATATTTTATGAGAAAGAAGAAAATGCAAAAAGTAATAATTAGTCTTTTTCATATAGGTAGCGACGGATGATTATTTTACCTTCAAACAATCCTCTAATGGCTAGTTCTTACAAGCAATTTTTTTAGCAAGCGTACACTGTCAATCACGATAAGTATTAACATATGTAAGAAAGATAGTATTAATAATGTACTCCGAATAGGTATCATTCGAAATTTGTATAAAAATTTATCAATCATATATATATCTTCTTCATTCGTTATAGTTGCAGGAGTGAAGATAAGATAATCTTTCCAGTTATCTATCCACGTTAAATTAACTGCGGAAAATTCCATCGTTCCTAACCACAAATAAAGAAAAATTGGTATAAGAATCATATATTGCAGGCTATGTAATATCTTTCTTTTCTTCTTACATTCAATAATTTGAAAGACAATAAGTGTCAGTACATACACGATTGACAGAAAACATACTATAGTGACAAACGGTTGAATTGAAAAAGCAAATAGCAATTTATCAATTTCACTAATTTGACTATAATCTGTCGTATTTTGAGGTGTGAAAACAAAATATCGTTTATCAGCGACTATCATCAACTGACTACCAGTGAAACTAGTAAACACAAATGTAAGAAAAAATATAGGCAAAGCAAGAATATATTGCGCCCAAAATAACAGGTTCCTTTTCAACATACCATCTCCTTTTTATACAGAATGAAAAAATATACTGTATGTTCACACTATAGTAAATATGTATAATTTTTCCATTATATTGTAATTATATATTATCTTGAACCCTTCGAGAACAAAAGTTTTTACATTCTCTCATTTTGTTTATAAATCTTACAACGTAAACTGTATATATAATGAAATCAAAAAGGATGAGTCACCTCATCCTTTTCCTCTCACACATCCTCTTCTCTAACAACATACACTCTCTCATAAGCTGGTCTTAATGTTGATTCATCCCTTTGATCAACCTCTTTAAAGCAAGGATTCCCTTGTTTTTTCCTACGATCTTCATACTCCGTTCGCAATTTCGCAGTACGATTTTGTTGATTTTCAAAACTAGTTTTCGATATCTCTAACTTCACAGCAAAACCATTTATAAATCGGATAATAAGGTTTCCATCTTTTAATTCTTTATTGCTTTCAATATAAAAATGAGATAACCACGCGCACTCTTTTCTAGAATACGAATAGGTAGGGAAAAAATAAAGTTGATCGGTCGGACTAATTGCAATTGGTGCTTTATGTGTAATGTGAGTTAACTCTTTCGTTCCTTCTTTTCTGCCTAAGAAACTAGAACCATGCTTGCGACAACTTCTTTCTATAATATCTAGAGGTTTTTGAAATACGAAAAAAGAGTCTTGCACTTCAACAACTCGCGTAACAATTTTCTTTTCACTGAGAATTACAGGAAGTAAGGCCATTGTATTTTTATTTACAACATAGTTTTCGACGTAGCGTTCTACTTTACTTTCCATATTCCACTATCTCCTTTTTTCTATTTATATTAGCAGCTGCATGTATAATTTTAGCATCTATGAAAAGGAAATGGCTTACAGATTCCGCTTTTTTACAATACTTTATTATTTGTCAAATACCTTTTAAATTATAAAATAAAAATATATTATTTTTATAATAATAAACCTATACAAAATCTATTTATACTACCTATAAATATTTACAACTACTTCCTCATTTCGCATCATTAAGACAATTAACTTTGCTATAATTAAAATAAAAATCCAATATATGGAGGTCCACTATGAAAGAAAAAGAAATGCAACCAACGATTCACATGAAAAATAGCAGCATTGTGATCGTGAACAACCCAGCTAGCATTATATTCGCTTTATTTTTCATTCTATTATTTTTTGCAAAGCCTTTTCGTAAATCGAAATGCTCTGAATGTAAGAAAAGCGCGAAGAAAAAAGTTGAAAAAGAAGAGTAAAAGGCTTTCTATTTTGGAAAGCCTTTTACTCTTCTTCATATTCATATTTTCTTCCGAGTGTCCCTGTATCCCCTTTATTTTCTAATATTATTACATATAAAAAATTATCCACTACGTTAAAAAGTACTTGTACGTGTTACCCATTTTCATTAAGAACTTCACCTTTATAAATCACTAGCAACTTTTTAACTCGTTAAATCTGCAATATAAGTTTTGTATATAATTCCACTTCAAAACACAAAATATGTAAGTGATTATTTATGATTACATTCGTTTTTTATCTAATTCCAAAAAGGAGCTGTATAATATGGAGAAAAAAAGTCTATTAAGCCAACAGATTAATAGCGTCCCATCAGATGCTCTGAATACCCCTAGTAAGGAGCAAGAACAAATGTTAGAAACATCATCTCAAGACGAACAAAATTCTAACAACAATACTAACAAAAAAGATGTTACTCAAGGTCTATCTGGAAAAGATTTCCCTATTTCAACAGAGAATACAAATTTATAGTTATTTACTATCATACGCAGCAAATGCTCTTGCTGAACTAATTCTTCTACAGAAACTAATACGCATTCCAGATAATTTTTCACCCGTTGTAACATAGAAAAAGAGATTTAGATATAAAAACAGGCTCTGGGAAAACTTTCTCCACAACCTAAAAAAAGGATGGCATTAGCCATCCTTTTTTCCATCATCAACTATAAAATTATAGTTTGATTACGTTTTTAGCTTGAGGTCCACGGTTACCATCTTCGATTTCGAAGCTAACTTTTTGACCTTCTTCTAGAGATTTGAAACCGTCAGTTTCGATTGCAGAGAAATGTACGAATACGTCGTTTTCGCCTGGAACTTCGATGAAACCGAAGCCTTTTTCGTTGTTAAACCATTTTACTTGTCCTGTTACTGCCATAATTATTTCCTCCTAAGAAAATACATTTTTTTAAATTTTTAGTTTTCCTATCTAAAAAAAGAATCCACACATTATCAAATACGAAACATAAACTAGTTCTCACATACTTTTTCTCGTTCGTTTTCAGCACTTGATAATATATGGATTGCTTAATTTAACTATTCAACTGACATTATCATAGCACATTAAAATAAAATGTACAATCTTTTTTGAAAATAACTGACAAATTAAATCACGTATGCAATTATCAATATCTTATTTGAATAAAAATAAACAAATCTTTCGAATGCCACTATATTCCTTTTTCTACGTGTTAAAATGTAATCTGACAGTACTTACTGGAGGGGATGAAATGTCAAACTACACAAACGAAGAAAAGCTTACAGGGGGAAACGTCTCAAACGTATATCGTTCTAAAAATACTGTTCGGCGAGAATTGAAGCCAGACAGTGTAAAAATTCATAAGTTATTACAGCATTTAGAAAACAAAAGTTTTCATTACGCACCAAAGTTTTTAGGTATAGATGAGAAAAATAGAGAGATTTTATCTTTTATTGAAGGAGAGGCTGGGAATTATCCTTTAAAAGAATATATGCGATCTAATGATGTGTTAAAAGAAATAGCAAAGATGCTTCGCCTTTATCATGATGCTGTAAGTGACTTTCCGTTATTAGATGATTGGAAACCTATGGACCATACCCCAAATAATATTGAGGTTTTATGCCACAATGATTTTGCTATATATAACATTATATTTAATAACGAGAAGCCAGTAGGAATTATTGATTTCGATGTTGCTGCCCCTGGACCAAGAAGTTGGGATATCGCTTATACACTGTATACTTGTGTGCCTTTAAGTAGAGTGTATTATACGGAATCAGGCGAGACAATTCATTATGAATCGGCACAACATGCTGGCCGTATGAAAGAAAGAATAAAATTATTCGTCCAGTCCTACGGTAAAAGTATGGATGAAGATTACTTAGGTATGGTACTACTACGTCTAGAAGCATTATGTACATATATGAAAAGTAAAGCAAACGAAGGCGACATCAATTTCCAAAGAATGATTGACGAAGGACATTTAGAACATTATGAAAAAGATATGAAGTTTATTCGTGATCATGGAGCTGAGTGGATTTGATCATATTGTCTTTTTTTGTCGGTAAGTCGATATCCTTTGTCGAATCGTCGATATATTTGAAAAATCGTTGATATATTTTAAGTTATGATAGATATATCGAAAAAATCGTCGATATATTTTTATTTACTCTCGAATCGTGCGAAAAATAATAAGGGGCACCCTTCAAAAAGGGGCCCCTTCCTTTTATTTCGTAAACTGTGCTTCTTCTGTAGATCCTTTTAATGCTGTCGTTGATGAAGTACCACCTGTAATCACCTGTGCTACTTCATCAAAGTAACCTGTTCCTACTTCTCGTTGATGGCGAGTTGCAGAGTAGCCGTGTTTTTCTGCTGCGAATTCTGCTTGTTGTAGTTCAGAGTACGCTGCCATGCCGCGCTCTTTATAGCCGCGTGCTAATTCGAACATGCCGTAGTTTAATGAGTGGAATCCAGCAAGTGTTACGAACTGGAACTTATAACCGTAAGATGCGATTTCTTTTTGGAAGCTCGCAATTGTTTTCTCATCTAGTTTTTGTTTCCAGTTAAATGAAGGTGAACAGTTGTATGCAAGCAATTTCCCTGGATGCTCTTTATGAATTGCGTCCGCAAATCGTTTTGCATCTTCTAAATTTGGTTCAGATGTTTCACACCAAACGAGGTCTGCATAAGGAGCGTATGCTAAACCACGTGCAATCGCTTGGTCAAGACCTGCTTTCGTACGGTAAAATCCTTCTGGTGTTCTTTCTCCTGTAATAAACGCTTTATCAACAGGATCGATATCGCTCGTAATTAAATCTGCTGCATCCGCATCTGTTCTTGCAACGATAATTGTCGGTACTCCCATTACGTCTGCCGCAAGGCGTGCCGAAATTAAATTGCGCACCGCTGTTTGCGTTGGTAGTAATACTTTTCCGCCCAAATGACCGCATTTTTTCTCTGAAGATAATTGATCTTCAAAGTGCACACCTGATGCACCCGCTTCAATCATACCTTTCATCAGTTCAAATACGTTTAATTGTCCGCCAAATCCAGCTTCTGCATCTGCTACAATCGGTACGAAATAATCTGTATCACCGCTTCCTTCCATATGCTGAATTTGATCCGCACGTTGAAGTGTTTGATTAATTCGTTTTACTACAGCAGGTACACTGTTCGCTGGATATAAACTTTGGTCTGGATACATATGGCCAGAAAGGTTCGCATCTGCTGCTACTTGCCATCCACTTAAATAAATTGCTTTTAACCCAGCTTTTACTTGCTGCATCGCTTGGTTTCCTGTTAATGCGCCAAGTGCATGAATGTAATCTTCCGTATGAAGCGATGCCCAAAGCTTTTCAGCACCGCGGCGCGCTAACGTATGTTCAATATCAATTGACCCGCGCAGGCGAATTACATCTTCTGCCGAATATGGACGTGTAATCCCTTTCCAACGCGTATCTAGTTCCCAGCTCTCTTGTAATTTCTCGATTCTTTCGTTTTTCATTTGTTCCATCCCCTTTTCACTTTTTATAAAATTTCATAACCCGGTAATGTTAAAAATGGTACGAATTCATCATTCCGAACGAGATTTGTAAACAACGTTGTCGCCTCTTGGAATCTCCCTTTCTTAAAGGCTTCTTTACCAATCTCTCTTTCTATTTTTGCTAACTCTTCTTCTTTTAGCTCTTCCATTAATTCAAGTGTAATATTACGGCCATCATTTAATTTTCCACCTTCATGGCGAATCCATTGCCATACTTGTGCCCTAGAAATTTCCGCTGTTGCTGCATCTTCCATTAAGTTATAAATTGGTGCTGCTCCTCGGCCGCTTAACCAAGATGCAATATATTGAATACCTACGCTAATATTCAGACGAAGACCCTCTTCTGTAATCGTTCCCACTGGTACTTCTAATAAATCCTTTTCTGTAACATGTATTTCTTCACGTTTTCTAAAAATTTGATTCGGCGTTTTCATAATGTGATTAAATACTTCCATCGCGACTGGTACAAGTCCCGGGTGGGCAACCCAAGTCCCGTCATGACCGTCTAAAGCTTCGCGCTCCTTATCCGCACGAACTTTTTCAAAAGCTGCTTCATTTGCTTCTGGATTGTTTTTAATTGGAATTTGTGCTGCCATTCCTCCAATAGCTGGTGCATTACGACGGTGACATGTTTGAATGACTTTCAAAGAATACGCGCGCATAAATGGCGCCGTCATCGTGACTTGCGCTCTATCTGGAAGTAAAAATTGATTATGATTACGGAAACCCTTTAGAAAACTAAAAATATAATCCCATCTTCCGCAATTTAATCCAGCAGAATGATCTTTAAGCTCATACAAAATTTCATCCATTTCAAACGAAGCATGTATCGTTTCCAGTAACACCGTGGCTTTGATCGTTCCGTTTGGAATACCGATATATTTTTGAGCAAATACGAAAACATCATTCCATAACCTTGCTTCTAAATGGCTTTCCATTTTCGGTAAGTAAAAGTATGGACCGCTTCCTTTTGCTAAAAGAGCTTTCGCATTATGGAAAAAATAAAGTCCAAAATCTACTAAGCTACCAGACATATTCTTTCCGTCAACTTGCATATGTTTTTCTTCTAAATGCCATCCTCTTGGACGCACAATTAATACTGCTGTTTTACTATTTAAATGATATTCTTTTCCGTTTTCATTTTTATGTGAAATCGTTCCCTTTACTGCATCTCGTAAGTTTATTTGACCTTCAATCGCATTTTCCCAAGTTGGTGAATTCGAATCTTCAAAATCCGCCATAAAAAGATGTGCTCCTGAATTTAAAGCGTTAATAACCATCTTTCTATCTACCGGGCCAGTAATCTCTACGCGGCGATCCTCTAAATCTTTTGGCAATTTAGCAATTGTCCAATCAGCTTCACGTATGTGCTTCGTTTCTTCTAAAAACTTCGGAAACTCCCCTGCATCAATTCTCTTTTGTTTCTCCGCACGCTTTTGTAAAAGTTCTATGCGGCGCTCATTGAAATTTCCATGTAGTTCCTTCAAAAAACTAAGCGCCTCAGGTGTCAATATTTCGTTGTACGCTGGCAACATTTCTCCGGGCAATGTAACCCGTGAAGTTTGCGTCGACATATTAGCATCCCCTTCTTAAACTGTTTTATAACAGATTTGATTTTATGTTTTATATTATATAACAAATCTTCAGAAAAGGAAGTTTTTTTTGAAAATTTAATTGTTTTTTTGTAAAACTGTATTCTTCCACCGGTATTACACATAAAAAAGAAGCTGGTGTTATACAACACCAGCTTCTTTTTCTATTATTTATTCAAAAATTGTTTTAAATAAGAATTGCGCATATTGTTCACGTGTTACTTTCATGTTTGGAGCAAAGTTACCCTTTCCATCTCCTACCGAAATACCATTTGAACCTACTGCATTAATCGCATTTTCTGCCCAATGTCCTTTTGGTACATCTTTAAATCCTTTTGTTTCTTTTACTTCTAACTCATATGCTACTGTAAGCACTTGTGCCATTTCTGCACGTGTTAATGTATCTTTCGGTCTAAAGTTTCCAGTTCCATCACCATTAAAGATACCTAATTCTGTTAATACTAAAATTTCTTCTAAGAACATTGTTGATCTTTCATTAATATCTTTGTATGGATTTTCAAGAATATCGCCTTCCTCGAATACTTCACTGAAATCCATTGTGCGATAAATTAAAGCGGCTACTTGTTCACGTGTTACGTTATGTCCAAAACCGAACACACCATTTCCATAACCAAGCATAATTTCTTGTTCTGCTAAAGTTTGAATTGCTTCATAAGACCAATGTCCTGCTGGTACATCTTTAAAGAATGCCTGACTTGCTTGTTGTGGCTTTGCAGCTAATTCAGCTTTTGCTGTTGTCCCTTCAGCACTAAATGCCACTCCACCCATAATTGTTAAAGCTGTTGCTACTTTTAAAAACTTTTTCTTCAAAGTATTCTCTCCCTAAAAACATATTTTTTTCTAATATAAAGAATTAATGGAAGCGTAACAATATAATTTTCATGTGATTTTTGTCTAATTTATGAACTATATTTCACATACTTTTATTTACACGTTATTAACAATAAAGTTACTAAACCGTATATTTAAACAATAAAAAGTTACTTTATTCAAACTCTTCTTATCCACTAAAATCGAAAAACTAAATTACGAATAGAAAATCGATATAATTACAAATAATTTTAAATAAGAAAAAAGCGTGGAATTCCCGCGCTTTTTTCTCGATATATATTATATTGATATAACTTAAACATCCTTATATTTTAACTTTCATTCATAATCTTCATCTTTTACTGGAAAATAAAAAACAGCTCTATTTAAAAACGTTGCATATTGCTCACGTGTTACAACTTTATTCGGTTCAAATTTCCCATTTCCTGTTCCTACTATGACATGATTAGACTGTAGTGCACTAATCGCATTTTTTGCCCAATGATTATTTGGTACATCTTTAAATGTATGGTTCTTCTTCACCTCAAATGTAAATGCATTCGTAAGAATTTGTGCCATTTCTGCGCGTGTTACTGGTGCAGTTGGTCTAAAGTTTCCTTTTTCATCACCTTTAAAAATACCATGCTCTGTTAATACTAAAATTTCATCTAAAAACATTGTTGCTCTCTCAGAAATATCTTTGTATGGATTTTTTAAAGGACCTTCCCTTTTCAAATTCAATGTACGATACAGCACTGCTGCTACTTGTTCTCTTGTTACATTATCACCTACACCAAACTTACCATTTCCATACCCTAACATTACTTTATTGTATACTACATCCATTATATCGTCATATGCCCAGTAGTTTACTGGAACATCATCAAACACAATCATTTCTGGATATTCTTCTGCTTTTACGTTGGGAACATTCGTACTTACAAACAAACCACCCATAATAGTTACCGTTGCCATTATACGTAACATGTTCTTCTTCATTGTCCTCTCCCCTTTACCTCCATTTGAAAAAACGGAAAATAATAGACTGAAATCCTTTCCAATATTACATATGTTGCCTTTGCACCATTTATGCAATATATTACATTTAAAAAATCTATTATTGTGAAAATCACTACTAAAGGAGAGCCAATTCGCTCTCAATTTCAATTTTTATACCGAATTGTACGCAAACTAATTTTCTTTCCTGTATTCATGTAAAGGTGTTTCTATAATATAAATATTCTACTTTTTTCAAAAGAAATCCTTCACGTTTTAAGAGTTCATTTTCTAGACAAAAAATGCAATTATATCGACTTAACTACAACATACGACAATAGTAGCCTCTCTATTAACAAAAGCTCATAATGAGCGAAAGATACCTCTTCCACAAATTATGAGCTTTCTCTTTATCTATTCCATTTTCCCTGGAGAATTATCAATTGATCGTTGTAAAAACTTTGCAAATTGCCCACGTGTAACGAGCATTTCAGGCTGGAACTTGCCATCTCCTGTTCCTACCGCTACTTTATTAGACTGCAATACGCTAATTGCATCCCTTGCCCAATGATTTTCTGGTATATCTGTAAATGTATGTGGACTCTTTGTTTTCAAATCATATGCTTTCGTTAAAATTTGTGCTAATTCTGCACGGGTCAATGTATCTTTCGGACGGAAATTCTCATTTTCGTCTCCTTTAAAAATACCAAGCTGTGTTAAGCGTAAAATTTCGTAAGGGAACATGGTTGATTTCGCACTAATATCTCCATATGGATTTCCAATAGTCGCACTTCTTTTCACATGAAGTGCGCGGTACAATACTGCTGCCGCTTGTTCACGTGTTATATGATCTTCCGTCCCAAACTTACCATTTCCATAGCCATACATAATGCGATGATATACTAAATTTGTAATTTCATCATATGCCCAATGATCTGTTGTTACATCATCAAACTTTATCATAATATTAGGACTAGATTTTTGGATAATACCTGTATTTGCAGACACACCATTTGCACCTACAAATATTCCTCCCATTAGTGTTAACGATGTCGCTATCTTTACTAGCTTTTTCATCTCTCTCATCTACCTTTTCCTTTATTTCCCTGCAAATTATATTATACAATAAATCTGAAAATTATAAATTCATTTCAACATAATTATTTACAATTAAGAATAGAATTTTTCTTCTACTACTATTTTTTCATCCTTCGTTTTTCGAAAAGTAAATGCCATTCCTACAAATATAAGAACAATTCCTACTATTTGCATACTAGTCGGTCTAAACCCGGTAAAGACTATATCTAATAGTATTGCAACCGCAGGATCTAAGAACACTAATACAGAAATTAATCTCGTCGATAAATCTCTTAAACTGTCAAAAAATAAGTAATATACAAATCCCGTATGTATAAGACCTGTCGCTGTAATCATCATCCAATTCATCTCTGTTAACCCTTGAAACTTGCCAAAGTCTACGAATGGTAGCAATAAAAATATACCTAAAAATGTTTGTAAAAATGTCATCGCATAGGCGCTCGTATGCTGAATTCCTTTTCCTAGTAAAGTAGTAAAAGCATAAAATAGTGCCGCAAGTAGTGCCCATACCATGCCAGATGACATCAGTTTTTCAAGTGATAGACTTCCATCTACTCCAGCCACTAACACTGTACCGATAAAACAAATAACAATGGACAAAACAGCAAACATTGTAAGTCTCTCTTTAAATACAATACTACCAATCATTAATACGATAATAGGTGCTAGATGATAAACTGAAATCGCAATTGTAATCGACATAACTTCAAATGCTTTAAATAAAAATACCCAGTTAAAAACGAGAAATACACCGCATGCTAATATTTGCATGACTTCTTTTTTATTCCATTGCTCACTTTTATATTGTCCTGTTACGAGCCAACATAATGCTAAAAATATAGTCGCACAAATACAACGAACGAATACTAATTCAAAAGACGGTAAACCTGTTTGAACAGAGAAAAATCCAATTGATCCGAAAATAGACATCGAAAGGATCATTTTTATAGCCGGCATTGATTTTGAATGAAACAAAATATTAACCTCCTAAACATTTCACTGAATATTCCATATATTATACACTATAATTTTCCAAAACTCGAATAACGCATAAAAAAAGAAGCAGTACACTACCGCTTCTTTTCCTTTTCATATTGTTCAAATGTATGAATTCTTTCGAAAATTGGTGGATGTGTGTATAAGAAAAACTTCACTAACGCAGGAGGATTTACTTGGCTTAAACTCGTTTTTGATAAATATTGAAACGTTTTTACACCAGATTTCCCGTCCTTCGTCATGTCTAAAGCATATTGGTCTGCCGCTCGTTCTTCTATACGAGAAACATAGTTTGTTGCTGGTTGTGATACAAAAGAGAGGACAGAAGAAATTAAGAAAAATAAAGGTAAAATTGAGAAACATGCTGCTTTTGAAATTTGCAGCGTATCCCCCCATTTTCGAATACACATATTTATAATACGACTAATGAGGTACATCCCTATAAACGATAGCAACACATAACTCGCAACGCCCCAATATATATGTTTCATAACATAATGCCCCATTTCATGGGCCATTATAAATAAAATCTCTTTATCTTTTAATTGCTTAAGCGTTGTATCCCACATTACAATTCGGGCATTAGGCCCAATTCCTGTTACGTAAGCATTTAACGCATTCGTTTTTTCCGACATATTTACTTCATATACGTGTTTTGCCGGAATGTCAGCTTTATCTGCCATCGCTAAAATTTTCGTTTCTAACTCTTTATTTTTCAGCGTCGAGAAATCGTTATATAGCGGATCAATCACAACAGGTTGTATAAATGTTAAAAAGATTGTAAACGGAACAGAGAGCGCCCACCCTGCTAACCACCATCTCTTCGGGAATTTACGGATAAGCCATAACAGAACGGCAACTACAATTAACATCGTCGCATAGCTCTCCCAAAAACCGATAACATGATCTTTTATCCAGCTTTGTGTACTTTGCGTTGAAATGCCGTAATCAACGGACACTTTTCGGCTAATCCATTGCATTGGCAGGGCAAGAACTGTTGTAAGTAATGATAAATAAAAGAAATAAATCGCAACTTGCAGGACACTTATTTTCGTCGTTTCCTTCGACCATTTCTCAAACTTTTTTGAAATACCGAGCACAAGTACAAATAATAAAATAATCCATTCAAGAGGCGTCGCTAAAAAATACAGTAAATTTTTCACGCGCGAATAATCTTGGCTTAGCGTAAGCTCTCTTGCATTCATAAACGTTTCTGGATCTGCACTCGTTCCTTTGTACATGTCAGGAATTAGTTCATGATTCCATCCAAATAAATACCAATATATAAATAACGCAAACCCAACGTACAAAAAAAGCGACCACCCGATAACCTTCCTCACGCTATTCCCTCCTCTATGCTGCCTGTCTATTATTATTGTAAGTTCGTACATGCTAAATTAGAACAAGCTTATTACGCGAATTGCTCGAGATCCTTTTATTTACATAAAAAAACTCTTCTACAAATAGAAGAGTTTTACCTACCTTTAGACGCTTTCTTCGGTTCATACTCTGGGATAAGAAACGTACTTACAACCCAGCATATTAAACCAGCGCCTTTTATATAGCGTATATATTCATAGTCTTGAAAAAATAAAGTCGTTACAATAAGCGTAAAAAATCCAATTAAAACTAGTACATATCCTATTTGCTTCTTAGATAACATAACGTGCCTCCTTAAGGAAGTACATCCATTAATAAGCTAAAATCTTGTAAAGAAAAAGAACTATATTTCATAATACCTTGTACAGCTAAAAGTAAAATAAGGCCGGTCACACACATATAATTAACGCTTTCTTCACTCTTTTTTTCAGCAACTACACCGCCACTAATACATAAAATCCCTAGCAAATGAAGTGCTAAATACATAAAGAAATAAGCTTCCTCCCAGCGAAGAATAACGTTGACTGTCGTTATTAGCACTATACTAAGCACAATCAAATAAAAAAACTTATTTGATGATATTGTTTCATTCATATAATTTTATACATCCCTTTCACATTTTGAATTAATGATGTTTCAAGGCTATAAAGTAAATGATTGCTTTCATACTATAAAACAAAAGGAAAGCCACTATTACTTTCTCGAATACTTTATGAACCCACATATACTTCTCTTCATTCTTTCTGAAGATGCGCTTCATCATTTCTTCTACAATTAGACCAAATAGTAGTAAAACTCCTAACACAATGAGAAGAGAAATAATATTTTCTTTTACATGCGTACTAGAAAATAAGTAATACTCTGGAAACACAATCGTATCTACTACAGGTTGCAGCCAATGACAAACGCTTTTATCACACATATCTGTAAGAGACGTAGCATCTATAATGTCTTTCAATATTTTTTCAATCGTCTTCTTCATCTCATTTACTCCCCACTACGTCTGAAAAACTTTTTTCCTGCTCTACATATATAGCGGGCATTTCTTTACTCCAATACTTGCGGTTAACAAATAAAAAGATGAGTACTAAGTTTAATCCTGTTATAAAAATAATAAGTCCTGGAAAGAACGTCGTATAATTTGAGAAATCTGCAAAACTCATTATCTCTTCTTTATTTATTAGAAAAGAAAGACCAATTACAAATGCATTGTTTAACATGTGAATAGCAATTGGCATGAGTAAGCTATTCGTACGAATATATACGATTGATAGTACAATGCTAAATACAACTGCGCCTAGAAAATCAACGTGTAACAATGCAAATAATATCGCTACAACAATGATTGCTATACTCGTTCCCCATTTTGCTGCGAAGCGTTGCAGTAAAAATCCGCGAAAAACAAATTCCCCAATAATTGGTGCGATGAATACGACCATAATAACTTGATAAACATATCCTCCAGTGCTATCCATAATCGGTTCGCGTAATGCGTTCATAATAAATGTCGGTGTAATCCATGCAAAGCTATACATGTACAAAATAAGATATCCATAACTAAACACACATAACATAATCGTAATGTATAAAACTTGCACCAGGTTAAATGTTTCATTTCTATTAATAAATAATGAAAATGCAACACGGTGTTTTTTATACTCAAAAAAGATCCACATAATCGGCAGGATATAGAATATAAGAATATTTATAAAAGTAGAATTTTGCATATGAAATGTATTTTCTATCAATTCATTACTGGCTCTTGCAACTACAGTTAATAGTGCAAATACAATTAAAAAATATCTAGCTCGCATCGTTTGAAACGGATTCACACTCATCTCCTCCCCTATGTTACTTTTATCATATCATTTGATTCTTAATTTTTTGAGAAAGAAAACCTTAAAATTTCCTTAAAAATTCCATAAGTTACCGAAAGATGATATGATATTCGAGGAAATTAGGAGGGATTTTTATGTATGAAGCAAATATTTTGCTCGTTGATGATGAAACAGCAATTTTACAATTACTAACTACCATTCTTGAAAAAGAAGGTTTTTCTCATATTACAACTGCAACATCAGCTGAAATGGCTTTATCTCTTACTCAGCAAAACGATTACGATTTAATTATTTTAGATGTCATGCTTCCTGGACAATCTGGTTTTGATATTTGTCCAATCATTCGCAAAAAAACAGATTGCCCTATCTTCTTCCTCACAGCTAAAACATCTGATTTAGATAAAATATCTGGATTTTCACACGGTGCAGATGATTATATTACGAAGCCATTTAATCCACTTGAAGTAGTAGCTCGTATGAAAGCACAACTCCGAAGACATATGAAGCAAGTTATGCCACACGAACAAAAAGCACAATCCAGTTCATTTGGCAGATTTGAAATTGATCGATATTCCGCAGAGCTTACAGTAAATGGACATGTTGTCGAATGTTCCGCCCAGCTATTTCAGCTATTACTCTTCTTTTGCGAGAATCCGAACTACGTATTTTCGAAAGAAGAAATATACGAGAAAGTTTGGGGAGCACCTGCCTATAATGGCGATGATAATACCGTTATGGTCCACATTCGAAAACTACGTGAAAAAATTGAACAAGACCCAAGTAAACCAGAATATATAAAAACCGTTCGCGGGCTTGGCTATAAGTTCATTACAAAGTAGGGTGACGATATGAACTTTAATAAACGACTTATTATCCAGTTTATCATGCAACACGTATTTGTTTTAGTTACATTACTGATTGCTGTAGTAGCTGCATTCACGTATTTAATTTTTCTTGTTACGAGTACTTCATACGAACCTAACATTCCAGATGCTGAAAATTTTATGATTGCAAGATACATTTCTTCAGAAGATGGCGATATTTCGTTAAAAGCTGAAGTAAAAGACTTAATTAAAGAGAAAAATGATTGGATTCAAGTTGTAGAGGAAAACGGAAAAGTTCTCTATCACTTTAATACACCTAGTGACGTACCGACATCTTATACGAAAACATCTTTATTCTCGTATATACAGAATCACATAGAAAGTCCTTATACATTTTCATATTGGGAAATTGAATTAGAAGAAAAAAACGTACTTGTTATTTACGGTGGTATGTTAAAAAGCAATGCATTACTAAAAACAATCCAGAAAGCGCACCCTTCTGTATCTACAGATTCGTTCACATTAACAGAAGAAGAAAAACAGTTACTTTCTAAAGAAAAAGCAACACTTCAAATCTTTAATAGCGTTGGCGAAGAAGTATTCTCCTATCCAAACGGAAAGAAAAAAACATTTTCTGTTATACAAGCCGCTCTTAGCGAAAAAGAGCCGTGGAATCATAAGGAAAACACGTCTAGCTTTTATGACACAAATAGCAATCATCTTCTCGTTGTAACTGCCAAAAATGAGTACTACTACCCAGATGATGAAATAGACGATGTATTTGCTAAAAAGTTTCTAATCGGATGCGGATTAATCCTTCTTATCGTATTTGTTTATTTAGTCATTCTTTCTATTTGGTACGGTAATAAATTTGGAAAACCGTTATTACATGCGATGCGCTGGCTTAAAAACATAGCTGGTGGAAAGTACGAAGAGCCTGTTAGTAAAAAAGGAAAACCTATCAGGTTCAGGAAATCTGGTAAAGAAAAATGGTCATTCCGCTTATTTAGTGATGTTACAAATTCACTAGAGCACCTTTCTATTACACTCAAAAAAAATGATGCGATGAGGCAAGTACTGCAGCAAACACGTGAAGAATGGATTACTGGTCTAACGCACGATTTAAAAACACCACTAAGTTCTATATACGGCTACGCATTATTACTAGAATCAAAACAGTATAACTGGACTGATCGTGACATTCAGCAATTCGGTAGCGTTATGAAAGAGAAATCTCAATATATGACCACACTAATTGATGACTTAAGCTTAACGTATCAATTAAAAAATAATAGTCTTCCTGCACAGCATGTAAACATTGAAATGAATCAATTCGTCCAAAAAGTATTATTACAATTCATTAATAATCCGACACTTCAAAATCAAAATATTGAGTTCGTACCAAGCTCAAATAAAATTCAATATTTCATTGAAGAAAAATGGTTCCAACGTATTATCGAAAACTTACTCGTAAACGCGGTAAAACATAATAATGAAACGACTAATGTCATCGTAAAACTTTCGCAAAACGCTACTTCATTCACACTATCTATTTCAGATAATGGAAAAGGAATGGATGATAAAACGAAAGAGCTTCTATTTGAGCGATATTACAGAGGAACGAATACAGAAGAAAGCAACATCGGAACGGGACTTGGCCTCGCCATTACAAAGCAGCTCGTTCATGCTCATAACGGAACGATTTCTATCGATAGCGAACTTGGAAAAGGAACGACAATTATACTTGTGTTTCCGTTTCGTTCGTAGAAAAGGCGCTATGTGGCGTCTTTTCTTATAGAGGCGTTCGGCGGTATATGAAATTATACGGATCGTTTTTTAAAGTGTTTTAGCGGTATATGAAATTATATCGGCGATTTTTTGAATATATCGGCGCAACTCAAATTATATCAGCGATTTTCTAGATATATCGACTTACCGACAAAAACCGACAACGCTAACCTACTTCCTCTACTATACAAAGTAAAAATAAAACTATTAACAAATACATTTCTAAACTGTTATACTATAAATAGAAGTATAAACTAACTAAGTTTTGCATAAAATGAAGTAGACGAGGTGCTTCCAACACCCCGTCACTGCAACTAATTACCGCAAGGTGGAAGGTTGCAACTAAAGCTTATTTGCGCTTAGAAGACTTCCCACGCTTCGCAGGCAGACGGGTGGTCTTCTTTTTGCGCTTTTTTGCCGTTAATTTCTTAAATCCCATAACTATACCTTCTCTAGCTATAGTTTTTGTGATTTCCAACAAAATTTGCAAAAGAAATTCCATACGATTACACCTCCTTTCTTCACCAAATGAAGAAAGGGCATAACCTTCCACCCGCAATATTTAATTGCTATTTTATTTTACCATTTTCGAATGTATTACAAGATAAAGCAATACAAATTTAACAATCCACTCATAAAAATAACCTTCCATAACTCACTATGAAAGGTCACTCCATACTTCAGCTATTTTCCTACCAATACAAACACATTCTCATCAGGTGCTTCCATTACCGCAACGTGTCCTGATTCTGTTGGAAATGGTTCACGAATCCATTTAACATCTTTAGTATCTTTTAAACTTTCATACGTTTGTTGCACATCTTCTACTAATACTTCGACTTCCATAAAATGAATATCCGGATGATTGCTTATTACTAACTTCGAACTTTTCTCATCTGGAAACTTCAATCCGATTAACGTCCAAATAACCCCTTCTTCTAGTTCTCTCTCTATAATCCAGTTTTGCTCCATTCCCATTTCTTTATAGAAAAAAACGGATTTTTCTATATCCTTCGTATGTATAGATACACATTCTAGTTTTTTGAACATCGTCCTATTTCCCCCTTTATAAAAAAGCGAACCATTTCTCAATGACTCGCTCTCAATCTATTATTTTTTCTTCACCGGTATCCAAAGTTCTACTTGAGCGAACTCACTTTTATCTTCGTGGCAACGCTCATCGTATAATTCAAACTCTGTAACGCCGCAATGTTCGTATCCTGAATGCGGGAACCACTCTGAGAATACTGCATTCCATGTTTGGTGAATAGACGATACCATTTCTTCATGAGGAACTTTCGGCGTTGTAAATACTGCATATGTTGCTACTGGGAACTTACGCTTTGCAATTTCATTTGGTACATTTTCAAAGTCTGTAACTTCCATTCCGATAATATAAGTGAAGTCCCCTGTTTCTAAATTAAAATCAGTACATAATCCAAGCTCTACCCATTGGCTCGTATCTTTACGATTCGGAATCGTTGTTCCAAGATCTTTTTGTAAATATTCTTGCCAAAATGCTGGAATGTCTTGATGGTTCTTCCCTTCTTTACTTGTCGTCTTCAGTTCATAACCCGCCACTAAAAATTCTTGTTTATTTACAATACGATATTCCATTTGTATGCCCCCTAAATACGGATTTAATTTTCTTTGCTTTACATTCACGCTGTAATACATCGGCGTTTCTATTTCTTGCTTTCGATATTCACTCGGTGTCATTTGAAATAATTTTTTAAAGGCTCTCGTGAACGTTTCGTGAGATTGAAAGCCATGCTCAAATGCAATATCAATAATTTTTTCATCCGTATGAGAAAGTTGATAAGCTGCCCGGGCTAACCTCCTCTTTCGAACATACTCCATTACCGTATCACCTACTAACGCCTGGAATACACGATGAAAATGCGACTCAGAAAAACCTGCAATGCGAGCTAACTTACGCAGCGTCTGTTTTTCCATTACATCTTCCTCAATATAATCAATGGACCTTTGAATTTGTGTTTCATAGCTTTCCATCTCTGTTCACCCGCCTTATATGTATTATGATAAAAGAGAATCTTATCCAATTCTTGACGTTTTTTACTATAATTCCATAAAAAATTGTAACTTTTTTATATGTTTTTCGTTGTTATGTGTGAAGGGAGGGAAATGTAGTGAAACGTAAACAATCATTAGAAGAAATTTATTCAGAACATATGCAAGATTTATTTCGCTATCTTCTCTCCCTAACCGGAGATTCCCATTTTGCTGAAGATCTCATGCAAGAAACCTTTTACCGCATGCTCGTCCATATTGACTATTACAAAGGCGAAGAAATTAGACCGTGGTTATTTACAATTGCCTACAACGCCTTTATCGATTGGTATCGAAAAGAGAAAAAATATAAAACAACTACAGTGGAAGAATTCCATTTACCAAACGTACCAAGTACAGAACATGAATATTTCGTAAAACATGAGATTGCTAGTTGGTTAGAAGGTTTATCTTCTCTTCCGCTTGAAAGACGAAATGTTCTGTTACTACGAGATTACTACGGATTCTCATATAAAGAAATAGCAGAGATGACCGGTCTCTCACTAGCGAAAGTGAAAATTGAATTACACCGTGGTCGAAAAGAAATGAAAAGCATAAAGGAGTGATACGGATGGGTTGTACAGAATTTAAAAAACTATGGGAGAAGTACGAAAACGGAACGCTCACGCATGATGAACAGAAACTGTTAGAAAATCATATTGAGACATGTGAAGAATGCGAGGCTTACTTAGATCAATTGCTTTCAAAAAGTGAAACAATAAAGAAAAAACTACCACCACAAAACCTGAAAGTTCCGTTTTGGAAAATAAAATGGAAACAACGTTGGCAAACCGTTAGTTTTGTCCTTGCGGTTTGTATAGCGATCTATTTTGTCGAGCATTTTTCATCTTCTCTTTACTTCAATAATATGAAAAAGTTAGCTGAAGTAAATGAGATTCCAGCACTCGCACTAGAAGCAACAATTCCAAATAGTCGTTCCACTGGAGGCAGTACAAAAATCAAACCCTTTTTCCGTACAGAAAATGAAATGAATTTAGTTAAAACTGTCGGCAAAAAAGAAGTTCAATTCGGTACAGTAACAACGAAAAGCTTCTTATCGTCTGTAACTGCTACAAATAAATCTTGGGCAAACAAATTGAATTACTCTAAACTTTCCTTTGTTCATCCGAAAATAAAGCAAGGTGATCATTTGAAAGAAATCTCTAAAAAAGTTTGGAGTACACTCGGAAAGATACATGAGGGCACCGTTGCAGAAGTAGCGATATCTTTTGACAAACCTTACACTTTACAAGAATTAGAATCCATTCTATATAGCACATTTGAAGCACAAGAAATGCCACCAACTCCTGTATGGTACGCTTTAGACACAGGACAAGAGAGAATAGATGAGGAAGATTTCATCCTACATGGCGGAGAGGTTATCGGATTTCCAGAACATATAAACCTCCCTGATAGTGAAGCAGAACGACCGAAGACAAAAGAAGATGAGGTAATCGAAATGATGCGCATTCTTTCTGAGCATAAAAAAACTGTAAGTAAAACTACTTGGACTCCTGAAAAAGAGCTGAACTTAGATAAACGTTATGAGTATGTAAAAGATAACGGCGTAAAAGTATATGGCATTGTCATTACTGGCCCGTCGAAAGAGTTATTAAAATTACAAAACTCGCCGCACGTTCGTTATGCAACTCTTGGAGATATTGAGGTTTGGAATTGGTTTGATCAGTGATGTGGGAAAAGGAGAGCATCTAGGAGTGATGCTCTCCTTTTTAATCTGAAATCACTTTCACATACATCCCTTTCACCGCTTTTTCATAAGCGCTATCACTCATCTGTCTTATGTTTTCTGACACAACAGACGATGGAACGACTTCCCCTTCACAAAGTAACGGTGGATCAATAAGACGTACTTTATTTTTCTGATACAAATCGTAATCGTTTCTATCTTCTTTTACTATTACATTCGGGTGGACTTTGCTTAATAAAGCATGTACTTCTGAATCACTACATTGCTGCAATTTCGAAATTAGCTCATCATCTTCAAGAAGAAAATCATCTGCATGAATAACCTTTTTGTGTAGAGCTAACTTTAGCGTTTTTGCTAACATATCATTTCCATAAATATTCATTGGTTGCATAAAGAAATCGATGACTTCTTTGTAATACGTTTCTGTAAACCACTCTGCTATTTCGATATTTTGAAGGACCATTTTTCTGTTTACTTCAATTACATCTTCTAAAAAACTGTGAGCTTCTTCTAAAGAAATATACCCATATGTATACATATCTCGTAACGTATAATCCACTCGGTCTGCACATAATTCTGGCGCTGACCTTTCCAGTAACGTCCACTTCGAATCATCTAACAAAATCTCTTCATAGTTATAGCCATACTTCGCAAGAATTGCTGGAATTTCTGAATTTTTCACAACAGCACTAAATATTTCTTCATGATAACTTTCATTTTTGTTATCAAAAACATAATCAATCACATGAGAAAAAGCAGTATGCGATACGTCGTGCAGTAAACCAGCAATTTGTTCCTCTACTGAGCCACCGAGTTTCTTAATTAACAACATAACGCCAACTGAATGATCAAAGCGCGTTACATTCCATTCCTTGTTCACTAAATAACTTGCGCCAGTTTGATGAATACCTTTAAGTCTTTGCACAGACTTACTTAAAATTAATTCTTCTAACACTTGATCCACTTCAAGTTCTCCGTATAGTACATCTGATATGATCAATTGTAATCCCCCTTTATTTCAACCTCGTCTTATAATCGTACCTCTTTTATGAAATTGACACCAAAATAAATAATAAATCTTAATATATTGATATTAAATTACTAATGTTGTATATTATACATGTCTGTTATTTGTTTTAATTCATTTATTTTTATTGAGTGCTCCTTATATGGAGCCTTTTTTTATTGAAAAAATAAAGAACCTCATTCAAATCAAGCACGAGAAAGGATTCGTTTACATCGTGAACAGGACGTTAAAAATAGGAACATACATATTCTAGTTCAAAAAGGATAATATTGTTAGTTTCATTCTTTTTTGATTTAATACATATATAGCTATTAAGGGAAAGAGGGGAAACATGAAAAAGATTTTCTTTACCATTCTATTAATCATTATTGTATTAATTAGTTTAGGATATTGGAAATTCTTCACTTTATCTGGGCTTTCAGGCGGTGAAAAGATTCAATCCATACACTCCCCAAATAAAACGTATCGTTACATATATACAGGCATAATGGCGGAGCAACAACTAGCTATGCTATAAGAGGAGAGCTTGTAACAAATAATAAAAAGTTTATGAACAAGAAAAATATATACTGGAATTATCGTGAAGAAACTGCAACCGTCAAATGGTTAGACGATCATACATTGATGATTAATAAACATAAATTAAATGTAGAAACGGACACATATGATTTTAGAAAAAACTAAAGAAAAAAGGACCAACTGTTATTAGCTGGCCCTCTATCCTACTATTCAAACGTAACTTCCACCTGTACAATCTCCGACCTACTTCCAAGTCTAAGCGGTGGTCCCCAAAATCCGAAGCCTGAAGAAACAATTGCGTGAAATGCACCTTTTTGTGCGTAGCCCCAGTCTAGTTCGTACATTCTTCTCGTTACAATATGGTTTGGTGCCATTTGTCCGCGGTGCGTGTGACCGGATAATAGTAAATCTACGCCAGCATCCGCTGCTTGTTTTAACTCGAATGGTTGATGATCCATTGCGATAACTGGCATCGTTTTATCTACTGTACTCATTAGATTTTCAAAACTTTGGCGATCTCGCTCAGTTTTATCTCTTCTTCCAACGAGATAAAACTGATCTTCAATTGTAATTACTTCATCTAATAAAATGCGAATATCGATCTTATCCATCTCTTGCAGGAATTCTGGAACTGCTCGTCCGTAATATTCGTGATTTCCTAACACACCATATACGCCTAGTGGCGCTGTCATTTGTTTCATAATATGTCCCATATTTTTTTGAATGAACACACCTGGATGATCATCGATAATATCACCTGGCAGTAAAATAATATCAGGCTCCATTTCATTTACATGACGAACAAGCCTTTTCAAATGCGAAACGCCAGATAATTTACCGAAATGCATATCAGAAGCCATCGCAATCCGTAAGCTTTTACGTCCCTCTACTTTTTTCGGAATGTGCACCTCATACTTTCTTACTACCGGGCTATATGCATTAAATACTCCGTACGCAAAGATAAAAATAAATGCAGCTAACACAGCTGCCCCTGTCCAAATAATTGCCGCTTCTTTCTCTACTACAAACTGTAAAAGAAAGACTGTAATATTAGCTAACGGCAATAACATAAGCGCGTATTGTATAACCGCAAACCAAATCGAACCTATCGTTCGTAGGAAAGGCAAAAACTTAAACACTTGCACGAGAATGTACGCATAGGAAATGAAGCCAACAACGAAAGCGTAATATCCCCAAGACTCCCAGCCAAATACCGCATGAAGCCAAACCCATCCGTTCCAGCCGATGTAGAGCATAAGTAGTGTGTATATAATTAATATCGTAAATATATTGAGATAACGAAGATTCTTCACAACTAGCCTCCTTATTCATTTCTTCTATTATATCTTGTTATGCACTTATAGCGTAAATATTAAGCACAGCAATCTTCACAATAAAGACCTCTAATTGCTAGATGCAAACCTAACAATTAGAGGTGCAATTCAAAACAAAATTACTTTTACAGATTTTCGTTATAGAAGCTTGTTAATTTTTCAACTGCAATTTTTACTGGTTCTGGTTGGTCATATAAATCGTAGTGACTCGCACCTTCCACAACAAGTAAGTCTTTTTTCTCTGATGCTGCTTTCTCATAAAGCTCATGACCATCTTTATAAGAACCGAATGCACCTTGTTTACTGCCGACAATAATTTGCAGTGGCTGCGTTAATAACGCATCTGCTAAATGGAACGCATCAAAACCAATTACCGATCCCATACTCGTAAAGTTTAACTTATTTGGCGAGTTCACACTTTGACCTCGCGGCGTTGTGTAATACTCAACTGCTTCTACAATATCTATATCTGTCATACCTGCTGCCGCTAACTCTTCCTGATTTTTAGGAATCCAATTTGTAATCATTACCTCTGCTCCGCGTGCTTCAGCAGTACGTTGTTTACTAATTGCCTCTAACACACCAATCGGGTTAGACTCACGATTTAAACGACCGATATTTGCACCAACAACTGTACCAACCGCTTTAATACGGCGCTCTGTCATCGCAGCATTTACCGCATAACCACCGCCTGCACAAACACCTAACACACCGATACGTTCTTCATCTATATAAGGTAGAGTCGTTACATAATCTACTGCTGAGCGAATATCCTCAACTCGCGCAGCTGGCTCTTCCATATATCTCGGTGCACCTTCACTTTCCCCTTGATACGATGCATCAAACGCAAGTGTTACATACCCTTGTTCTGCTAACCTTTCCGCATACAATCCTGCTGTTTGATCTTTACAGCTACTACCTGGATGCACACAAACAATCGCTGGATTTTGTTTCTTTTCCTCAGCACCTTCAGGAATGTTCAAAATACCTGCAACTTGTAAACCTCTTGCATAAAATCGTACATTTTCCTTCGTAACTGCCATATATAAAACCACCCTTATCTCATATTTAATATTACACTTGTGAGAGTTATTACTCACGTGTATATTTATAATAAAATGAGTAGAATCTTGTTTCAATGACCACATTTACACATTTGGGTGATAATACACACATAACGAAATATGTGTATCAACAACGGAGGAACACCATATGGAGAAAATCGATCGAAGAATTATAAAATCACAAAACGCCATTCAATCGGCATTTATAGAAATGTTAATTACAGATGGTTTCGACGAAATTACAGTAAAAAACATTACCGAAAAAGCAAACATCGGGCGAAAAACTTTTTACTTACACTATCTAGATAAGTACAATTTATTAGATAAAATTGTGGACGATCATTTAGACCAATTAAAAGAAATATGCTATGAGAAACAAAACAAAGGGTTTATAGAAGGAACGATCATATGGTTTGAATACTTCAAAGAACACAAACCATTTTTCGCGGCGTTATTTAAAAGTAACAGCACATTATCGTTTCAAAAAAAGTTATTAACTTTCATCATGGATGAAATAGAGAAAAAGTTAAACACAAACACATCAATAAATAACAACATCGATAAACACATCATTTTAAAATTTTTAGGAACGGCTGTAATGGGCATTTTGGAATCTTACGTGTTAGACGAAATTGATAGTGATGTTGCGTTTGTTGCGACGCAAGTTGGGGAGTTGATGAGGAGGAATATATAACGGTTATGAAAAAGCGCACCCAGATTGTTGAGTGCGCTTTGTTATCATCTCATATATTGATTGTATCAACATAATACAGCCTATCATCCATCTGAAAATACATAACAGATCCGCGGCTATAATAAGCAACAAATTGAATCGGTTCTCCTAGTTCATTACGAAGATTCACATCATGCACATGATTATTATTTAAATCATAAACAACCAACTTTTTATCTTGCGTAATAAATACTACTTTGTCCTGAGCAACCGCAAAACTTTCCGACCGTATTTCCTTAATTACATTTATTTCATTCCAAGACATATGAAATTTTTTATCTTTCATTTGAACTAAAGGAAATTCTGAATAATAGAGCCAAACGTCTCCATCTAGCACATTTATTGCATAACAATCAGCTATATAAGATATTTATAAAAAAGAAAAGCCGATATCAGCTCTTCTTTCTACAAATTATTTTTCATTTAATTTTCACCATTCATTTCCTCTGCTGTCCCAGGTTAAAATTCTTTTAGTGTTTTTTCAATATCTCTAGTTTTTTCTTCATATAAATATCCCTTTTTACTAAAAAAGATGCTTTACACTCCCCTATAGGAATATATTGCTCCAATGCTATTTGTCATCATAGAGTGTAAATGAATTAGCGGGGAATTGTTGTGTAAAATTAGAAGTATTGAGTTGTTCTATTGGTTCTTGAGATGTTTGTTTCATGTGTCGTTTTTCAAATGCTAATGTCTTCGTGCGTTCTACACCGTTGACAAGATCTTTCACTTTCGTAAAGAGGGATGTAAAAATGTCGTTAAATCAACACTTTTACATCCCTTATTTTCATAACTCTTTTAGACTTGTAAAATGTTTCGTATTTCTTCTATGCGTAAATTTGTAAACTTTGCAATATCTTCTATCAACATTCCATTTTTACTCATACCACGAATGAGTTGTATTTTCCCCTCTTCAATCCCTTCCTTACGGGCATGTGCATACTTTGCTGCCTCATCCATCAGAGCTTTTTCCCTTGCTTCATACGCTTGTCGAAAAGAAGAATCTTGACTCATACGTTCCCATTTATTCATTGCTTTTTGTAAAATCGGATCTTGGTTCATTGCAATATCCTCCAATGTTTGGGTTAATTGTTCATCTTCATTCGCTGGGAGTAATAATAACCAACGAACAAATGAATCTTCCCAGGGATTTACTTGTTCATTTCGCCACTGTTGCATGAGTTTTGGAATCTCTACGATGTGAACTTCGATATCACTACTTAATACCTTCTGTTGTTGTTGATTCCATAAGACTCCTGTTGTATGGAATGCTTCATATTCTGAAAACATCACAAAGTTTAATAAATTAATGGTAATGGTTTTATGAAGAGAACTATATGGCATTCCTTTTTGTAGTTGGGATGTGTATAGCCTTCCCCAATAATATAAACTCCTCTTAATCATATCATGATTATTATTGAGCTGAATTTCTATATTTACCTTTGTTCCCGTATCTAATGTTGCAGAAATATCTAAAATCGATAATTTGTCCTCTTCATGTTCCCGGTGCAAGTGTGGATCTTCTAATTGCAAAGAAACAATAGGAGATTCTAAAGAACCTTGCAACATAGCATTTAAAAAAGCAATGAGAATATCTTCATTTCCACTTGTACCAAATAATTGTTTAAAAGCAAAATCAATGCGTAAATTTACTAATTGTTGATTGGACATGGGTTTTCCTCTCCCCATCTCATAAGATGTTTTTCTTTCATTGTACATAAAAGAGGGATACACATGCAAACAAGCTCTTATATCCATTGACATAAGAGCTTGTTTGACACCGTACATAATTAACAGATTAGTTGCGTTTCATAGAAACTGAAAGATTGCCTACTGTAAGAAAAACTCACGTTTAGTATACAAAATACGAACAAAAATTCCAATACATACATTCATAAAATATTGTCCAATACACTTAAATTTCTATCCAATCCAATGATTCAAAGCACCATTTTGCTTCATTTCTTATCCAAACAAAAGGATTTGTGCGCCATTTTTAAAAATCACTCTCCAACTTTCACATAATAATAGCCACATACCTTTAAGCACATATATCTAGATATATGTGCTTAAGTCTATTTTAGGGTGCATAACTTAAGTACATATACCTGTATCATGGAAAAACCTTGTCATTTCAACACTTGTTAACACTTACCTCTCAAAAAAACAACAAATTATACAGCTTTCAAAACCGCAACTTAATACCCTTTTACAATAAAAAATTTCACGTCAATATCAGCTCATGAAATAATAAAAAAGCCTTGTTGTATAAACAAGACTTTTCCCTTTTATTTTTATTTAATTGCATACCGACTATCTTCGGAAACACATAAACTTGCCGCATTCACTTTTATTCTACATTTTCCTAACCGCCGCTTTACTTCCGATTGTAATTTTTCATTTGCTTCCTCTAAAGAACTTGCTGGAATAATCGTAGATTGTGAGTCTGTTACCTTGCCACTATACATCACTGAAAAGTTCAATTCATATTGATGTATCAAGTTTTCTCCACTCCTTTTTTTTCTAGTTTTCCTCACAGATCATTCTTACTTGTCGCTTCTTCTTGTAGTTTTTGAAGAGTACGTATTTGTGGTACATACCAACTTTTTCTTAATCCGATGATTGTAATTCCTACAATTAGAATCAAAAGGCTTGTAGAAAAATATCTTGTGTTTCCCATAACGTGCACAAATACAGAAGACTTCCCGAACAAAAATAATACATGGCCAATAATAGGTTTATATTTGCAATTATCATTTGTTTCTTTATAATTGCGGCGATTCCTGCTAAAACAAGCGTACAAACTCCTATACTTAGCAAAATATATGCAATAACCTTAAAAAAAATCATCCCATCACCCCTTTTTCTACAAAAACTCATTTAAGCCGCTTAAAAGACCGTATAAAAGCCACAATCTTATTCAATACCAAATATATTAATGGTTTATCTAAAAACGATTACAAATTAATCTGAAATGTCATTTTTTCTGAAAGGGAAACTTTTTGTGTTGAAAATCATATATACTTTGTTTTCCAACATATCCAATTGAAAACCCTGTAAAAAAAGTTGCACCTATGATTTTTAATCCCCATTGCCATGTGTTTTCCTGTAAAAAATGGTGCGAAACATAGAGACATACCCCTGTACAAATAATGATCCAGATTCCATATTCATCATATTTTCTCTGTTCTAACTTTTGTTCTTGGAACGGATATACCTGGATAAACAAAAAGGCTATCAGCAAAACTGACAGCCCAATTCCCAATACGATCATTCTTTATCGCCCCATTTCAACTCAATTACACCTCTTTATAGCGCTTCTGTAACAATTGCTGTACACGTGCCGCATACATTTTAAAATAGGGCATATTTTGCGAGGAAACCTTTCCAAAGTCCATATGCATTAATGTTTCTTCTAACAGTTTGAACTCAAATTCTAGGAATGTATCATGTTGTTTCTGAATTGAATGCGGGATATTATGCAAGGCATCCGCAATTTCTCGCACGTATGTCACACTAGATTCATCTTGGTTTGAATATGAAAATACATTTCGAATCAATACAAACGTTTCTTGCAATATTTCATACCCGATATGATGCAATACATTTTGATTCACCAACTCCCCTCATTCCTTTCCCTATGGTCCTTCAATTCCTGTATTGATTTGGAACTCATAATTTTCTACAAACCATTTCTCACCTTCTAATAGTAAATTTAATTTCATGGTGTGTTTTTCTTGTTGTTCTGTTCCATCTATCGTTACAAGATAATCATATTTAACCGTTACATCCGCTTTATTATCAGCGGTTTTGATATAGTACATATCTGTTATCTTTGCTTTTGTTTGACTATGCATAGAGCCATCATCTTCTACATGGTTATGTGCATCCTCTGGTACGTTTAATAATTTGTTTCTTGCTTCCCCTGTTATCATTTCTTTGATCTTCTCAAATCCTGGCTTTTCTTTTTGCTTATTATCATTCTGTATTAACAGTTCTACAAACTGTTTTGCTACTCCTTGCCCTTTATCTTGCGTATTTTCTGTTAAAACGGTTACGCGCTTTTCCAATGCTCGATTCTCTGTTTTTAGCTCTTTTACTTGTTCCGTCCATTTCTTTTCCGTCCTTTCAACTTTATGTTGTAAAGTACGATTTTGATTCCATAACCATACACTGATACCCACTAATACGAGTATGATTAAACCAACGATTCCCTGTTTCATCCCTAATCCTCGCTTTCTTTCCGTTTATTTCGGCAAATAAGGTACTGGGTCGACTTGACCAAATCTCAAAGATGTTTTGATCTCAAAGTGAAGATGTGGCCCTGTTACTTGCCCTGTTCTTCCGCAAACACCTACCTGTTGACCGACTCCAATGTTTTGTCCTTCCTGTACAGTAATAGACGACATATGACCATATAAACTCCAATATCCATTCCCATGATTAATGACAACTACGTTTCCATATCCACCAAAACCCGAACCAGAAGCGCCAAATTTCGCCCACTCTACAACGCCACCTTTCGACGCGGCAATTGCGGTGACACCGTCCTGGCAAGAATAATCAATTCCTTTATGAATGGTGCCCCAGCGTGGTCCAAATGGGCTTGTAATCGTCGTTTGAGCGATAGGACGAATAAACCCTTGTGAGCTTGCTGATCCCGTATCTACAACGCCGCCTGGCTTTCCCGCTTCACAATTAAAAGTAAGGCCGCCCATTTGCGTAACAAATTTTGTTACTAATACAGGCCATAAACCATTTGTACCATGCGGATCATTTGCGGCTCCTGGCGGTGCATATTTAGCTCCAATTGCTTCTATTGTTGTAATCCCCATACCGATATAGTTTTTATATAAGTTTCGGGCCATAGCGTTGATTCCTTCATCTAAAGTGGCAAACTTCATGAACCCTTTCATCTGAGAACTACCAGGGTCCATGAGGCCACCAGGGTTGTTATAGTTCTTTACTGCATTAGAAGTACCGTTCCCCGTTTCCAATCTTGCAATGGCTGCTAGTAAAACAGGATCAATTTGGTTTTGTGTTCCTGCATTTAAAAAGGCTTGTGCTTTCCCTGTAAAAACGCCGCCCAAGTGGGGTTGTAGTTCTTCTGGTGCCACTGTTTTTCCACCTGGACGACAAACCGTCATTCCATTACTTGGGATGGTTGCTGGTGCTTCCTCTTCTTTTTTGCCAATTCCTTGCCCCAAAACAATAAATAAAAGAAATCCAATACAGACGAACAATCCTATTGTGAAAGTAGAACTCCCAAAAAGAAATGTCAGTAACCAGGATTTCTTTTTCTTCTTTTTTTGTACTTGTGCAATATCTTCTTGTATCGTTTTGTCTACGACTTCTTTTATTTCTGGTTTCATATCATCCCTCCCCCCTTACCACATGTATCAAGATTGATTGGAATACTTTCGTACAATTAGCCCATATGTAAGGGCTAAAAGAATGGGTATAATCGCAAAAGCATGAAATAGTAACGTTAAAACAGTAGATTGCTGGTCTTGTATAAAATGTAGTAATCCAAAATGACCGATTCCTACAAACCAAATGAAAAACGCTAATTTCACTCTATCATCAATACGACAATGTAACTCATTATGGATAATTTGAAGAGTTAGAAGAATGAGTGTATACCAGATAAGTAATCCTAAACCAATCCATCCTAATAAATCTGTCTGCCATTCTCTCTGTATGAAAAGAATGATGATGTTCATCCACCCAAAACATCCGATACAAAGAAAAATACTGATACTCACCATTTTCATACACGTTAATCCCCAGTGTTTCATAGCTATATCGCTCCTTTTTTCGTAAAAAAATAGTAAAGTCCTAAAAGTCTAGGACTCTACTCATCTTTTTTTTGTGGCTCCAAATCATCTAAGTTATCTAAGTTTTGTGGATCAGTAGAAGGCATCCAATTTTCACTTCCCGCGGCTACAGCTCCATATTGTATATCTGGTGTATCGATTGTTTCCGCTTCTCCTTGAATCGGTTCATTTTTGCTTACTTCTTTCTCATTTACTCGTGTTAAATCAGTAGGGGAAATGGATTCCGTTGGGATAAATGAGTCAGAAGAATTTATTTCTTGTACAGTTGACTCGACATCTATATTAGGTTTTTTTGCAACAATCTCCCCAGACTCATTTACTTCTGCAGGAATAGCATCTGGAATATCTGCACTTGTTGTTTCTGGTGTATGAGGGACAATGACACCCTCCTCATTTACATCTGCACGAATTGTATGTGGTATTAAAGGATCATTTGCCTCTGTTTCAATTGGTGTTGGGATTTCTTGTTGTGGAATATGTGTTGAAGTTTCCTGTTCTGGCTGTATTTCTTCTCTTGAAATATCCATCGGAATTTCTTCTGTTGGAATGTCTTGTTGTGGGATATCGGATGGGATTTCTTCAAATGTTTCATGATCTGGTAACACTTCCTCTAATGGAAGTTCTTGTGTTGGTACTTCTGTTTGAATCTCTTCATATGCCTCCATATCGCTTGAAACTTCTTCTAGTGGCATTTCTTGTTCTGGTACCTCTGTTTGGATTTCTTCATATGCCTCCATATCAGTTGAAACCTCTTCTAATGGTACCTCTCGTTCTGGTACTTCTGGTTGTACCTCTTCGTATACTTCTATATCAGGCGGAATATCTCCTAATGGTACCTCTTGTTCTGGCACTTCTGGTTGAACTTCTTCATATCCCTCTATATCAGCTGGCATTTCCTCTCCTGTTGGAATTTCCTCATCTTCTAAAGATACAAGTTCTGGTTGAACTTCCATTTCTGATTCTTCTACTTCTGTTCCTTCTTGTTGTTCTTCCATTTCTTGTTCTAATGCTTCCTTATCTAAGCTGATAAGGTCTTGTTGCATTGGTGCCTCTTCTTCACCTGGTGTCGTTTGTTCTTTTCCTTCCTCTTCCTGCTGTGGTAAATTCCCTTCTTTATCACGATCCTGTAAGGAAATCAGCTTTCCTTTCTTTTTATTCTCTTCTTTTTCTTGTTCCGTTTGATTATTTGGTAAATCGTTCGGTATATTCGCTTGCACTAACGGGTTAGCTTTTGTCTTTTCGTTGTCTGTCCCTGCATTTTCTAACTGGCCGCCTGCCGCCGCTAATTCAGCCGCGCTGTTAAAATGTGCTCCCATTTTGTCTCCAATATAAGACATTGTATTTCCAGCGTACTCTTTTCCTTTATCTACAAAGTTTTCAGTCATAAGAGATATATTTGTGAC
>WPCI01430853.1_pt1 | contig 66414 bp, 81 predicted proteins | sample 5399871 | NCBI WGS metagenome assembly WPCI01 (sample SAMN12869469, study PRJNA574797) | sludge metagenome | isolation source: wastewater treatment of pH7 | place: China:Beijing | collected 2019-05-20 | reverse complement strand
GACAAGCGCCGGCGCCTGGACAACCGCCAGACGCGCATCGAGCGCTACCTGGAGACCCCGCTCTGGGAATGGCTATGGGCCTGGCTCGGCCGGCCGGTGGAGGAGGGCGCCTCGGCGCGGCAGTGCTTCGAGTGGCAGCGCCGCCGCCTGGTCTTCGGCTTCGCCTATCTGCTGGCTCCGCGCATCAGCGAGATGAGCGCGGCACGCATGGGCGACTTTCATCGCCGCGAGGGGCGCTGGTGGTGGCGGGTGACGGGGAAGGGCGACAAGCTGGCGGTGATTCCGGTGCCGCCAGACATGATGGCGCTGCTGGGCGACTGGCGCGAGAGCCTGGGGCTTGCCCGTGAACCGCTGCCGGATGATGCCACGCCGATGCTGCGCGCCCTGGATGGTCGGCGCGGTATCGGCGACAACCGGCTCTATCGGCTGATCCGCGAGGCGTTCGCGGAGGCGGCTACCGCCATGGAGGCGGAGCAGGGGGAGGCGGGCAGGCCAGGGGCGATGCGGCTGCGTCAGGCAACGCCCCACTGGCTGCGCCATACGGCGCTGACCCACCAGGCCCAGGCCGGCGTGGAGCTGCGCTACCTGGCCGCCACCGCCCGTCACGCGAGGTTAGACACCACGGCGCGCTACCTCCACGCGGAGGACGAGGCCTGGCACCGCCAGCAGGCGCGCCACGGCCTGATCGCCTCAATCCCCCTTGACTCCCAAGGTGGGAGCTCATAGGATTCTCCCAAAAAGGGAGGCTGCGTGAGAGTCATCGCGAAGCGCACGCTGAGGGAGTTCTGGGAACAGGGGTTCGAGGATGCCAGGACGCCGCTCACCGAATGGCACAACATGATGCTGAAGGCGTCCTGGCTGACGCCGCAAGAGCTGAAAGCCGAGGTTCGCACGGCAAGCATCCTCAAGGGAGGGCGTGTCGTATTCAACATCGGGGGCAACAAGTACCGCGTGATCGTATCGATACGCTACACCCAGCAGATCGCCTGGGTGCGCTTCGTGGGCACTCATGCCCAGTACGACAAGGTTGATGCGGAGACTATCTGATGAATATTCAGCCTATCCATGATGATGCCGATCTTGAACGCACCTTCGCCCGCATGGAGCAGCTCTGGGCCGCCGAAGATGGCACTCCGGAGGCCGATGAGCTGGAGGTGCTCTCTATCCTGATCGAGAAGTACGAGGATGAGCACTATCCTATCGCCCCCTCGGATCCCATCGAAGCGATCAAGTTTCGTATGGAGCAGCAAGGTCTGACTCAGCGAGACCTCGAGCCCTATATCGGTTCGAGTGGCCGTGTGTCCGAGGTGCTTAATCGAAAGCGGAAGCTGAGCCTCAACATGATCAGGCGCCTGCATGAGGGGCTGAAAATTCCCTACGAGAGCCTGCTGGCAGAGCCCAAAGCGGACGCTCACGGCACCCAGCCGATATAATCGCAGCCTTTACTACAAGGAGATCCCATGACGACCGAAGCCACCGCCGAGCAGGCACAGCAGGCGCTGATCGAAGAGTTCGAGATGTTCGACAACTGGATGGACCGCTACCAGTACATCATCGACATGGGCAAGGCGCTGCCGGACTTTCCCGAGGCGTGGAAGCGCGACGAGCTGAAGATCCAGGGCTGCCAGTCCAACGTCTGGATGCGCCACGAGCGCCGTGGCGACGCCATCCACTTCGACGCCATCTCCGATGCCGCCATCGTCTCCGGCCTGATCGCCGTGCTGATGCGCATCTACAGCGACCGGCCCGCCGCCGAGATCCGCGACACCAGCCCCCACTTCCTGGCGGACCTGGGCCTCGACAAGCACCTCTCGCCGACCCGCAGCAATGGCCTGCACGCCATGCTCAAGCGCATCTACGAGGTGGCGGAGCAGGAGGCCGCCTGAGCCAAGAATCCGCTGCAATAATCATTTTTATAGAGCAGGGGCTAAAAATAATCGTTTTTTACGAGAGATAATCGTTTTGGCAAAGCTTGGGCCACGGAAAACGGATGACGAAGTCGGCTACGCCTGGTTAGCGCTGACCTATGGCGTGGAGGCTGTTCAGCCTTTTGCGGTCCAGAGTCGTATCGGCCGTGCTCGCCATACGCTGGAGCACGAAGGGCGCCGCAGCGAAACTTACCTGGAGAGCATGCGGCCGCCAGCGACGCTTTCCGGCCACCTCACCTTTGCCCTCAAGCATGAAGGCGTGCATCTCGAGTTCCTGGCACGACTGTTTCAGAAGCTGCCCCCCGAGAGCCTGTCCGAATGGGTTCGTAGCGAACCTACCGGGCAGTACGCCCGCCGGGCAGGCTTCCTGTATGAATGGTTGACGGGAGCGCGGCTGGATATCGCCGAGACCGGAGGGAATTACCGGGATGCCCTGAGCCCCATCGACTATGTAACGGCCAGGCACCCGAAGCGTAACCGGCGGTGGCGTATCAACGACAATCTCCCAGGCTCACGGGACTACTGCCCCATGGTCCGGCGCACTCCGAGCATTGAGCGGTCGCGTGACTATGATATTCGTCACCAGCTGGAAAGCATGGAAGGAGAGTTCGGCGCAGACATCCTCCGCCGCAGTGCCGTCTGGTTGACCATCAAGGAGAGTAGGGCGAGCTTCATCATCGAACATGAAGGCGACCACCAGGGGCGTATACAGCGTTTCGCCTCCGCCATGGAGGCTTATTGCGGGCAGTGGGAAGACCCACTGGCACCCGAAGCATTGAGCGAACTCCAAGGCGCCATTCTCGGCCTTGCCACCATCCGCCCGGGAGTGCGCCGATCTCCCGTCTTTGTGGGCAGTCGCTCCGTTGCCCAAGGGGCTGTCGTACACTATGTATGCCCTCCTTGGGAATGGGTACCCAGCCTGCTGAACGGACTGAATGTCTTCCTCGAGTCGACAGCTCGGGAAGACGCCATCATCAGGGCGGCGGTGGCCAGCTTTGGCTTTGTCTTCATACACCCGCTGGCAGATGGCAACGGGCGAATCTCACGTTTCCTGATCAACGATATACTGAGACGCGACGGCGCCGTGCCCGAGCCCTTCATTCTGCCTGTTTCAGCGGCCATCACTTCGTCGTCTATGCGCCGCATCGAATATGACCGGGTGCTGGAGCGCTATTCACGCCCTCTGATGCGACACTACTCTGACGCCGTCAGCTTCCTCAGCAGGCCCTTGCCTTACCCAGACGGGATTGAATCCGACTTTTCCTTTTCGGCCTATGAGGCGGCAGGACCTGCCTGGCGGTATCCCGACCTGACCGATCAGGTCGAATACCTTGAAGAGATCGTACGCTACACCCTGGAACATGAGATGCATCAGCAGGCGGCCATTCAGCGGGCCTGGTACGTGACGCGCGAGGCGGTCAAGGAGTGGGTAGAGGGACCAGACGAGCATATGGACCGGATTATTCGTGCCATTCGACAGCACGGTCTCGTTAGCGGAAAGCTGCGCCGCGACTTTCCGGTCCTGAATGATGACACTCTGGCTCAGCGACTGGAGGGCATCGTGGCCGATGGCTTTGCCGGCCTCGACCAGAGCGAGTAGCTCCAACCGTCTGGTCGGACGCGTTACGGGAGAAGGTGTTAACGGTGACGGCCAACGTCGTCGCGCGGGCGGAAGTTCTCGTCCAGCTCCGGGTCCTCGCGGCAGAGCCGTTCGCTGGGCCCGCCCGGCACCGGGTCGATGCCCCCCTCGCAGCCGGGGTGGCAGCGAGAGATGCGCCTGGCCGCCATCACCCCCCCCTTGAGCGGGCCGTGAACCTGGATCGCCTCGACGGTATAGCTCGAACAGCTGGGCCAGTAGCGGCAGCGCGGGCCGAGCAGGGGGCTCAGGGTGACCTGGTAGACCCTGACCAGGGCAATCATCAGCCAAGCCAAGGCTCGGCGCGCGAAGCGAACCAGGCGGGCCAGCCAGGCGGCGAGGCAGGGCATGCGTGACCTCCTAGCGCTTGGCGTAGAGGGTATCGGGGTCGATCAGCGGCGCCGAGGCGATGCGCACGCTGTCCTCCTCCAGCGCCACGTAGAAGCAGCTGCGCCGGCCGGTATGGCAGGCGGGCCCGGTCTGCGCCACCTGCAGCAGCAGGGTGTCGCCGTCGCAGTCCAGGGCGGCGCGCTTCAGATGCTGCTGCTGCCCCGAACTCTCCCCCTTGCGCCACAGCTTGCCCCGGGAGCGGGACCAGTAGCAGACCCGCCCGGTGCGCAGGGTCTCCTCCAGCGCCTCGCGATTCATCCAGGCCATCATCAGCACCTCACCCGAGTCGTGTTGCTGGGCGATGGCGGGCAGCAGGCCGTCGGCATTGAAGCGAGCGGCGTCGAGGATCTCGGTCAGCGGGTGGCGGCTGTCGCAGGGGGCCCGCTCCAGGGCCTTGAAGGTATCGCTCATGGGTCGGTCCGAGGGAAGTTGGTGGGGAAGGCAGTGACCTCCGGCCAGGGGAGGGCGACCGGCTCAGGCGTCGGCGTGGCACGCTTCGCAGTGGCCGAGCAGCTCGATGGTCTGGCGCTCCACCCGAAAGCCGAGGTCTCGGGCGCGACGCGACAGCTGGGCGTTGACGTCGTCCAGGTGCAGCTCCTCGACCCGCCCGCAGAGCCGGCAGATCAGCAGCTGGAAGCCGTGGGCGTGCTCCGGGCAGGGGCAGGCCACGTAGGCGTTCAGGGATTCGATGCGGTGTACCAGCCCCTGGTCGATCAGGAATTCCAGGGCGCGGTAGACGGTGGGCGGACGGGCAGAGGCATGCTCCTCGGCCAGGCGGTCGAGCAGGTCGTAGGCCTTCAGTCCGCCGGGGGCCTCGGCGATCATCTCCAGCACGCGGCGACGAATCGGGGTGAAGCGTACGCCGCGCTGCTGGCATTGCTGCGCGGCCTGATCGAGCAGCGCACGGGAGTCTGTCATCACAAGCCAGGTCGGTTGGGGTGGAGTGGGTATTCTACGCGCCCCCCGCCGCCGCGGCCAGCGGCGCTCAGACGGCGGCGGCCACCGCCTCGGCAATCGCCTCCAGCTCGCTGCGGCGGGCGAAGTGCTGCTGAGCGAATGCCACTCGGGCTTCGGGAGAAGCTCCCTCCGGCTGTCGCTCGATAAGATCGAGGCGCCGGCGCAGCCCTTCGCCGTTGGCCATCTGGATGGCGAGCCCGGGGCGGGCGTTGAGCTCAAGCAGCATGGGACCCTGGTCGCGGTCGAGCACCATGTCGGTCCCCAGGTAGCCGAGCCCCGTCATCTCGTAGCAGCCGGCTGCCAGCAGCAGCAGGGTGCGCCAGTCCGGGATCTGCAGGCTGGCAAGCTCATGGCCGGTATCCGGGTGGTCGTGGCGGGTGCGGTCGAACTGCACGCCGCGGATGGCGGTCCCGGTGGCGATGTCCAGGCCCACCCCCACGGCGCCCTGGTGAAGGTTGGCCTTGCCGTCGGAGGCGGCGGTGGAGAGGCGCATCATCGCCATCACCGGATAGCCCAGGAAGACGATGACCCGGATATCGGGAACCCCCTCGTAGGTGTACTCGGCGAGACGCTCATCGAAGTTGATCAGCGCCTCGATCACGGCCACGTCGGGGGAGCCGCCCAGGGAGTAGAGCCCCGAGAGGATATTGGAGGCGTGGCGCTCGACATCCTGCAGGGTGAGCCTGGCGCCGCTGGGCTTGACGAAGAAGCCTTCGGCCACGTGGTCGATCACCAGGATCCCCTTGCCGCCACTGCCCTTGGCGGGCTTGATCACGAAGCCGTCATGGCCGCGCAGCATCTCGTCGAGGTGCTTGACCCCGAACTGGGTGGTGACGGTGCCGATCAGCGCCGGCGTGGTAATGCCGTACTCCTGGGCCAGCAGCTTGGTCTTCAGCTTGTCGTCCACCAGCGGGTAGAGGCGCCGGTCATTGTAGCGGCCGATATAGCGGATGTTGCGCCGGTTCATGCCGATGATGCCCTTGAGGCGCAGCTTGCCGGGGGAGGTCCAGTTGAGCATGGCCTAGTCCTCGGTGACCGGCTTGAAGCGGCGCAGCTCCAGCAGCCGATAGCCGGTGTAGTTGCCGGCCAGCAGGATCAGGCCCATCAGGATCATCTGCACCCCCAGGAAGTTGAAGGTGATATGGCGCACCCAGGGGTTATTCATGGCCAGGTAGGCGAGCACCGCGGTGAGCAGGCTGCCGCCGCCCTGGATCAGCACCTCCTTGGGACCTTCCTCCTCCCAGAGGATCGACATCCGTTCGATGGTCCAGGAGAGGATGATCATCGGGAAGAAGGTGATGGTCAGGCCCGCATTGAGCCCGAAGCGGTAGGAGAGCACCGAGAAGACCGAGATGATGGCGATGACCGTGATGATCACCGCCGACACTCGCGCGACCAGCAGCAGGTTGAGATAGGAGAGGTAGTTGCGTATCACCAGCCCCACCGCCACCACCAGCAGGAAGCCCACCAGGCCGGTAAGCAGGCTGGTCTGGATGAAGGCCAGGGCGATCAGCACCGGCATGAAGGTCCCGGAGGTCTTGATCCCCACCAGGATGCGCAGCAGCACCACCACCAGGGCACCGATGGGGATCAGCAGGATGGTCTGGAAGAGCGCCTGCTCCTCCAGCGGCAGGCTGTGGATGGAGAAGTTGATCAGGGTGTCATCGGCCAGCTGGCTGCGCACGGCGGCAGCGGCCGGCTGATTGCGGTTGAGCATGGAGAAGGTGACCCGGGAGTTGCTGCCCCCCTGGACCTCCAGCACCGCCTGGCCACTCGACTCCCAGAGCAGCAGGTTGTCCGGACGGCCCTGCTCGCCGGTTGCGGGATTGAACAGCGCCCAGCGCTCGCCATCGAAGACCTGGACCCATTGGCTCAGGGTCTGGCGGCGGCGCCCATCCTCCAGCAGCAGCCCGCTCACTTCCCGGGCCGGCACGCCGGCCTGGTTGAGCAGCCGGACCAGCAGCGGTCCGCGCTCGAACTGGGTCAGCAGCAGGCGGGCATTCTCGCCCTGGCGTTCGTCGCCGAAGTCCCGAATCAGCTCCCGGGCAAAGGTGAAGGCGTCGGCGCTGCGCCCCCAGGCGCGCTCGATGACCTGGGCGGAAGCGGTGTCATAGGGGCGCTCCCAGACGATATCCCGGCGCAGGCGCGGCGGCTCGACCCTGGGGGCCCGGGCATCCGGTGTGACCACCAGCTGAGTCGTATAGTAGAGCTGCTGGCTGCCGCTGGCCTCGCGGATCGACCACTGGGCCCGACGGGCACCATTCTCCTCGAGGAAGGCGAGGCCATAGCCCGGAGAGGCGGTGTGCTCGGTGAGCAGCCGGAACCCCTGCTGGGTGGAGGGCAGCGCCATGTCCACGAGCACCGGCTCGCCGCGGGCGTTGAAGTTGACGATGGCCTCGACCTCCCAGACCTCCCGCTGTTCGCCGGGCGTCCAGGGCACTTCGAGGGTGATGTGACGGTGCACGCTCAGGCCGATGCCGGTAACCAGCAGCAGGCCGACGAGCAGGTAGAAGGGCAGTCGTGACATGGGACTTCCTTGGCGCAGTCAGGGAGAAGCGCAAGACCGGGGAGGGCGGCTCAGCGCTCCTCGTCGTCCCGGTCGTCTTCGTCCATGGCCGCCTCATCCGCTGGGCGGCCACCGGGGAACTCGGGGCGCTCGTGAAGATAGGTCTCGGCCACGTCGATCACGGCGATATCCATCAGGAAGCGCCGGCCGAGCAGCACCGGGTAGTTGAGGTGGGAGCGATCATTAAGGGTGAACTCCACCGGCTCGCGAATAGGTCCCAGGGTCATCATCAGGGAGACCACCGGACGTGACTCCTCGCCGGAGGCCTGGACGATACGCACCCGGCGCTCCACAGGGGCCTCGATCCACTCCTCGCGCACGTCGTCTACGACCACGTCGTCGTCGGTCAACCCCAGGCGGAAACGCACCCAGTTGGCGCCGTCGCGCTCGAAACGGGTGATGTCGCGCGCCGACAGCGACGAGGTGTTGGCGCCGGAGTCGACGCGCGCCTTGAGGTAGGTGCCCACGTCGGGCAGCCCGATCCACTCGCTGCGGCCGACCACCGCCTTGTTGGCCAGGCCCAGCTCGTCGGCGGCGCACTCCTGAGTGATCACCAGCGGCTCGTTCTCGGCGCGCTCCAGGCGCTCGATATCGGCGCGCAGATGGCGCAGCAGGCTGCCGACCTCGCGAACGTCGGCCACCAGCACCTCCTGGCGCCGGGAGTGGTCCGAGAGAGCGACCTGCTGCAGCTCGCAGCGTACGGCCAGGTCGGCCTCCAGCTGGTCCATGCGCAGGGCAAACTCATCAGGCCCCAGCGCCGGCTGAGAGTCGGCCGGATTGACCGGCAGGGCGCAGCCGGCCAGCAGCAGGGCAAGGGAGAGGACTCCGGAGTACAGTAGAGGTCGGGACATGGGGTGAGATCGTTCCTGGAATCGGTCGCGTGATGATAAGGAGTCGCCGGTAACCTTGTCCAACCGGGGAGGGCCAAAGGGCGTGAAGATTCGCGCCTCGGGGGTGAAAAAGTTTGACGTCCTCCCCTCCCTCAGCTGCTTAGGCAGCTGCCGCCAACGGCGGAAAGGAAGAGGATTCCTACGGCGCTCAGGCGCGGCATTGAGCCGCCCCAGAGTCGCTTCGGTGGGTTCCTGCTGCTGGCGACCCTGCTGCATCGCTCACTTCACAGGCGAACCGGGCGTGCCCCGCCCTTAGAATATTGATCGCGCCGACCAGATCGGCGTTTTCCTCGAAACCGCATTCGACGCACAAGAATTGCGCCTGCGTCTGCCGGTTGTCCGCCGACACATGGCCGCAGCGCGGACACGTCCGGCTCGTGTTCCGTGGCGGCACGGCAACCAGCCAACCGCCTTTCCACGCCAACTTGTAGTCCAGTTGGCGACGGAACTCGAACCAACCTTGGTCGAGGATGGACTTGTTCAGGCCGGACTTGGCCCGAACATTCTTGCCCGGCCGCTCGGTTGTGCCTGCCGCCGACTTGGACATGTTCCGTACCTGCAAGTCCTCGATACACGCCATCGCGTGGTTTTGGCTGATCGTGGTCGAGGTCTTGTGCAGGTAGTCGCGGCGGGCGTTGCCGATGCGGGTGTGAATACGCTGGACGCGGGCCTTGGCCCTTTTCCAGTTGCTGCTGAACTTCGTCTTGCGGCTCATCGCCTGCTGCGCCTTGCGCAAAGCAGTCTCATGCCGTTTGAAGCTGTTGAGCGGGGCGTAGAACGTGCCGTCCGAGAGCGTGGCAAATCGCGCCACGCCCATGTCGATACCGACCGCCCCGCCCTGCGCGATGGGCTGCTCAAGCTCGCGCTCTGTCTGGATGCTCACGAACCACTTGCCACACGACTGGCTGACGGTGATGTTTTTCACCGTACCCAACACCTCGCGGCTGTTGCGGTAACGCAGCCAGCCGAGCTTGGGCAGAAACAGGCGATTGTTGGCCTGATCGAGCTTGATCTGTTTCGGGTCTGGGTAGCGGAAGCTGTCCGACCGGCCTTTCTTCTTGAAACGCGGAAAGTCGGCCCGCTTGGCGAAGAAGTTGCTGTAGGCCCGCTCCAAGTCCTTGAGCGTCTGTTGCAGCGGATGCACCGGCGCATCAGAGAGCCACGCCGTATCCGCACCGTTACGCCATTCGGTGAGCAGCTTGCACAGCCCGGCGTAGCCGAGCTTCTTTTTGCCTTGCTCGTAGCGCTCCTTTTGCAACGCCAGTGCCTTGTTGAACACGAACCGGCATGACCCGGCGAAGCGGCACATTTGCCGCTCTTGCTGCCCGTCTGGCATCAGTTCGTATTTGTAGGCTTGAAGTCGTTGCATGATGAATTAACGTACAGCCACTCGATCCGTTGACACCCCAAGGACGGCTACGCCGTCCGCGCTATCCTTCCCCGCCCTGAACGGCGAGCTTGTCGCGCACCGGGGTCACAGGAATCTCTGATATACGCGAGTCGAGCCAAAAACAAGCCCTGTTTCCACAGGGAATGCTCACTTGCAGCCCTTTTGAGGGCAGACACGTTTCTTCAACCCCTGTTTTAACAGGGAAGACACCTCGATACCGGCGCTCGTAGGCGTCGTCTTTCTACTACCCCTGAGCATCCAGGGTGTACCACCTCATTGAACGGGTCTTGGGTTATTCTTTACTCATTCCGAGGTTCAGTAGTTTAATGATAGCAACCGACGCCCATGAATCCCAAGATTAGGGAGCCAAGGAGAAAGCCCCTAGATGATGGAAAAACAGCTCACGGCGAAAGAGGTTGCAGCCGCTCTAAAAATCAGTCTACGAACACTTGAAGTCCGAATCCGCTCCGGAAATGCACCACGATTCTACTTCGTAGGCAATCTTAGACGTTGGGAGCCTAAGATCCTTCAAGCCTGGATCGAAGAACAATACGGAAATGCCTCCCCCCCTCCAAGGCGCAGGTCTAAATCCTCCAACACGCAGAGCCTACCTCCGGCCGAAATCGAAAAGTGAGAGGCGTTCAGCCCTGCACCCATTCCTTCGGCGGCAACCAATTCTCCAACCATGGAAGAAACTCAGACGCGGGCATCGGCCGGGCAATACCGAAGCCTTGCGCAAAGTCGCACCCAAGCTCCATCAAGCATCGATAGTGCTCGAGGGTCTCAACACCCTCAGCAACGACCTCGCGTTTGAACGCTCGCGACAAACCGATCACCCCTTCCACGATCACTCGATCCTCCTCGTCGTTCAGCATGTCCCGGACGAAGGACTGATCGATCTTCAAGACGTCGGCCGGCAAATGCTTTAGGTAGCGCAAGGACGCGTAACCGGTACCGAAGTCATCCAGCGCAAAACGGATACCTTCAGCCTGCCCCCGACTGATAATCCCGGAAATGTGCTCGATGTCGTCAAGCGCAACCGTTTCGAGCACCTCAATCTCAAGGCGAGAACGATTGATTTCGGGATGAGCAGCCAGCAGTTTCGCCAGCGTGTTCATGAAATCATGGGTCTGCAAGCTGAGTCCGGAAACGTTCACACTGATACTGAGATCGAGCCCGATTGCGTGCCACAACATCAACTGCGCGAACGCCTCACTGAGGACCCACAGGTCAATCTTCTGACTGACAAGATGGTTCTGGATCTGAGGCAGAAAGGCGCTCGGCGGCAACAGACCGCGATCGGGGTCTTGCCACCGGATCAGCGCTTCGACACCAATTACACGCCCACGCCGAAGATCGACCTTTGGTTGGTAGAAAAGCAAAAATTCGCGTTCGGACAGCGCATGTTCGATACGCTCTACCAGTTCTCTCTGAACACGAACCTCTACATCAAACTCCGTATCGTAAAGATGGATGCGATTCTTTCCAGCTTCTTTCGCCTGGTACATGGCGTGATCGGCGTGGCGCAGCAAGGTATCGGGGTCCGCTTCATCACAGGGAAACAAGGTAACGCCAATACTCCCCGTGGCAGTGAGATGATGCCCATTCAGTTGAATCGGCTCTGCCAGCTTGGCTAGCAAGCGTTCGAAGGTGTGATGGCACTCCTCGGGCTTTCGCAAGCCCTGCACCAAGATCACGAATTCATCGCCACCTAACCGAGCGACAGTATCGTCACCCCGCACCACACTTTTGATACGTTTCGCGATCTCTTGTAGGAACTGATCGCCTACCTCATGGCCGAACTGATCGTTCACCGGCTTGAACCCATCCAGATCCAGATAGCCGAGGGCGAACAGCGTCGACTCGCGCCGACTGCGCGCAATCGCCATGCGCATGTGATCCGCGAGGAGGGTGCGATTTGCCAGGCCTGTCAGCGGGTCGAAGTAAGCTAGTAATTCCAACCTTTTTTCGTTGCTCTTGATCTGGCTGAGATCCATGAACACCGAGATATAGTGCGAAACCTCACTCTCTTCGTCCCGCACTGCCGAAATATTGAGCCACTGCGGGTAAATTTCTCCGTCTTTTCTCCGATTCCATATCTCCCCACACCAATTTGAAGCTTTGTAGAGGCTCTCCCACATGCCAGCATAGAAAGCACTATCGTGGCGTCCAGATTGAAGGATGCGAGGATTCTGGCCGATGACTTCCTCACGACCATAGCCAGTGATACGGACGAATGCCTCATTGACATCCAGGATTATCCCGTTCCGATCTGTGATTGCGATTCCCTCGCGGCTGTTGGCAAAGACACTCGCCCACAACCGAAGTGTCTCATCAGTCCGCTTACGCTCCGTGATGTCTTGGAACACGATAAGAGAGCCATCGAACTGCCCATCAGGGTCGAAGCGAGCCGTAGCGCTAATGCGACTCCAGCACGCTGAGCCGTCCTTGCGCCGCCAGCGAAGTTCGTAGTTTCCGCTCTCACCCCGCCTGCACTTCTCAGTTTCCTCGGCAAAGCGCCCCAGGTCCCCGGCCTCAGACCAAACCAAGTCGCCTGCCCACACCCCGTCTAGTTCATCCGGGGAATAGCCAAGAATTCGGCGCATGGCTGGATTGGCAAAACGCGCGACGAAGTCCGCATCGAGCACCAAGATTCCATCGCTAATCTCGTTGACAATCAGGCGATACATTTCCTCGTCAGCTTGCATTTCATTCCTTCTAGTCTGAATTGTCTTAGATTCAAGAAGAATTATTATATTAACAGGCCCGCACTCCACCTCCTCACAAGAACAGATCAGCCAAAAAGAAAGCCCAGCGCACCTCGTGAACGGAGGTGTGCTGGGCTTGCGATCAGAGTCGAATCGGCATGGTGCCGACTCGATCTACATCACTCAAGCGGCTTGGGGCCGCTTCAAGAACCGTTCCAACATGAGCTTAGCAACATCGTTGGTCGCGCTGTAACTGACGTCTTCACCGAACGGGTCCAACGTGTACCCGAACCAGGTTTGCCCTTCGAACAACCGCCTGCTGCACACGACACCATGACGGTTGATCGTCATCTCATCAGGCTTTCCGGGCAAGGCATCCTTCCAGTGAAAATCGACCCGCGTTGAGGTGGCCTTCCTGACAAATCCCGCAAACTGCTCCGAGTTCTGCATGAAGGCCGCTTCGTTGGGCGCGATAGATGCAACGATTTCCTGTGCCGACTTCGCCATGTTCGTTCTCCTGTCGACCATCCACGCTCACTCGACCCAAAAGAACGCATCGTCCGAGACAGACGTTGGGGCTTGACCTCGCAACGTGACGCCGACCTCCGGCCGCAGCACGATCCCGTTACCGACCCGGTAGAGCGAGAACGCGAGTGCATCTGAATCAAAGTGGATATGCGCGCACGGCACCTGGTCGATCCCATTGACGGGGTTCGTCCCGACCTCCATCGTCACCGACAGAAGCTGGTCGAGGTCACCCTCACCCTGCCCTGCCGTAAGGAACAATTGACCCGAATGCAAGCGTTGGTCATCGACCTCCATGACATGAGTGGGTTCCAGATCGGCAAACGCGTACGAGGCCCAGTGCTTGACAGGCACCGAACTGGGTAGCGCTGCCTTGTCTTGCTCAGGCTTGGCCAGTGCTCGAGCCAATCCCTCACGCAACGTGGCGCGGACCGCTTCATCGGTCACTTCCTCAAGCCGACCTTCAACCTGTAGAAGCAACTGCTGAACAGCGCGTTCAAGGCTACCTTCACTGAGCGCCCGTTCCAGACCACTGCCATCCGCGATCGCCGCAGCCGATGAACGATGCACGACGACATGCTTCCCAATGAACAAGCCATTCCCGCCGAATTCGTGGAGCCGTGGCTTGCTGCAGTGATACGCACCTTCAGTCTCGATCGACGTGAGCTCGTGGCCATCATCAAACAGTTGAGCCAACTCGAAGAGCACCGTAAGTTCCGGCCGATCATCATCGAAGGCTTGCCCATCGAGCACCTCGATTACCTTTTCTGAGGAGTGCCCAAAGTGCTCGGCAAGCAGCACCGCGCAGGCTTTGATGCACTCACGGGCACCCTCGGTGACCGCGAGTTCGTACGATTCAGCCAGCTCGACAAGCGCCTCGTGGATCTCATCCCAGCGCAGGCAACTGCCCTCTGACATCTCCGCGATGTACGCCTGCCCGTTGCCGGGATACGCAGCATCCAGATCAGCACCGCCAAAAAGCGCCTGAATGACGCCGGTGACCTGCTTCAGGTTGAGGACACCCGTCCAGTCGTAGTAATTCAGTGCCATCTTCGTTCTCCATTCATTCCGAAAGAAATGGCGAACACTCACCCCCTGGCGGGAAGTGACTGTCCGCCGAGGGTGGTCGGGGCATTTCGCCCCATTGAGTTAGATTGCTACTTGCCTAGATCAGAGCGCCGCCCTGGATACATCCAACTCCAGATTTGCCTCTGCTACCGGCATCCAGTAGCAGTCCGTATCGAGGAGATAGCGCCGGCCCGTTGCGTACAGCGAGCACGGTTCGGACGGCTGATACAGGCCCGTCACACGCTGCTTGAACTGCACGCCATAGACGTTGGTGTAGATCACGGGGTCGCCAACGCTAAAACGAAGCGCATCACCGTTTTCAGGGGCAAAAGGCTTGTCCCTGTCATGCTGAGCGATCACCCGCTCGGCCCACGCCCAGTGGCTACTCATGATGAGCCTCCACAGGCACCCCCAGAACCTCGGCGAGGCCCTTGAAGCTTGAAGGCACGCCAGCCGTCGCTTCGGGATCGGATGCAAAGGCGTCATGGTCGAACACGGCCACCTCAACCCCTGGATCGCAGGCGATGTCGGCAACTCCGCCGCTAACGCTCACCAGAACCCGCTTCGCCTCGTGGTCATCGACCGTGTTGAGTCGTTCGCACAGCACATCGACCTCTTCCATGTTGAGGGGCCGCAGCACCTCCCCTTCGGTTGCGATCGAATGCTCCAGAGGCGTATCCGAGATGCCGGTACGCGCCCAGAAGCGCAGGGCTGCCAACACCGTTGCCAACTCGCGTTGAGAGAACACCATGATCAGGCCTCCACCACGCGAGACAGCTTGGCGCACACCGCTTCGATGCCTTCCAGCCAGAAGGCCAGAAGCAAACTCGTGCGAGGCTCAAACTGTGAGTAGCTCGCGCTGACCCAGCTTTCGGCCAGTGCCAAGGCTTCCTCCTGATCATCCTCACGCGAACCGACTGCGTTCGCGCATCGGCTGCCCAGCGCCCCCTTCAGCAGATCGACACGATCCCAGTGCTCGTCTTCATCGAGGACGATGCGTCCGGCGTTAACCTCCTCTGCCAGCGCAGCGATCTCGCCTTCGTGCTTTTGGGCGAACGCCTCGAGTTCAGCCCGGTACTCCTCGATCGCTCTGGTAATCACGATCGACTTGAGCTTGGCGCGAACCGGACTCTCACCCGAATTGAGGCGATGCACCTCGCGCAACACCGCAACAACTTCGCAATGCCGCGGCTCGGTGACGTCGTAGTTCATCTCGATCACCGCTGCGAATTCGGCAAACGTGTAGCGCCGAAGAACACCCTTCGGCGGCTGGTGCGTGAGCAGAAAGCCGTAGGCTTGAAGCGCGTGAAACACCGTCTTGGCCTGGTCATCGCTGGCCAGGTAGTCATCCATACCGATCGTATCGAGATGAACGACAATCGGACTTGTGGTGATGCCCATATTTTTCTCCTTGGATTGAGGTTGAACTGCACCTCAGAGATGCGCTGGACGGGCGCATAAAAAACCGCAGCCAACCTTGTGTGGTTAAGCTGCGGCCGAAACCGAGAGCCGTTCTGAAGCCGACTCTCAAACTAACTACCACTGGATCACATCGGGATCGAACTTCGGCTTGGGTTTCGGACGAAAACGTGCCACGACCTCAGCAGCCTTTCGCTTGAACGACCGACCGCGCAAAACCAGAGGCGCCACCCGATAACCCAGCCATGACAACCGCTGGAGCCACCGTGTCCTCGCCACCAGCTCACCGACCACCAGGTCATCGACAACCTGCTTGAGAACCGCCTGGTGGGCCTCGCACGCGGGACTGTTGCACGGTCCGTAGTGTTGGCGGATCACAGGCCTCGCAAGATCGTCGAGACTGATCTCTGCCGAACTCCACATCGATGTGAGCTTCTCGCTCGATCTGAGACTGAGCAAGACGGTTTTCCCGTAGGACAACGCCCCAGCGTACCCGCCGATGCAATGATGCAGATCTTCGCCCTCCTGGAAGCATTCGGCTCGGGTCACCAGTTCCTTCACCGCAACGCCGTCATAAACTGACTGACGCAAACGGCGATGGATGAGTGGCTTGAGCATGTCTTCACGTGCCAGGCCAATCTGCTCGGTCAGGTACGCCTCAAGCCCATCGAACGGGTGGCCATAAACATCAGCCCTCGCCTCGATCAGCCCGTACACCCACTGGCCATGCTCGCTAGCGAGCTTTTGGACAACCTGCACCACCCCAACCTGCTCCGCAAGCGAATTCCTCATCTGCACTCTCGACATCAAGCCACGATGCCGGTCGCACACCGCCAGGAATCGATCCATCTCCTTCACCGAGACCTTTTCATGCGCCATCTCAATCACCGAAGAGGACGGATGCGCAGGCCAAATGTGAATGTGCCCCGTGATCGGCTCGAGCGAGACAGGATCGACCCGCAGCAACGCGGCCGCTCTTGCCTTAACTTCAGGCTTATGGGGCCGCAGAAACACCGCGGCGAGCCGAGCGTATTCGGCGACGTGGCGCCTTGACGCAAGCCGCAGAAAAGATTCATCTGGCAAGCGCTTGGGCTCAAGCGAGAACACCCCTCCCGACTGACCTTCCTCACAAAGCGAGAAATAGGGTGAAAGCGTCGATTCGTTGTCCCTCGCCTTTTGAGCGAGAAGCTTGCCGAAGCGCCGCTGGCCATAGAGCGTCCCCATCGCTGAACGAGGATCACTGGCACCCAATGTCGCAAGCGAAGCGATCATCTCGTCTTTCTGCCCTTTTCCCCGCTCGGTTTGCGCCTCCGCGACCTTGAGCCTCATGATCGCACCAGCCAGCGTGCGAAAAACCCGGTCCTGATCGACATACACGTTCTCGAGCTCACCCAGCTTCTTGGCCAGACGAATCGCCGTGTGGGCTGGCGTGTGCGTGCTTTCGACCTCGATCTGCCGTGTCGCCAAAAACCGCTCGAACGCAGGCGTCCAAACCAGCTTCCGCTCGACAAGATCGATCCCAACCTGGACGCAATTGAAATCGAAGGACCGAAGGATCGAGGCTGTCAGCTCAATCGGCTTGTTGCGAGCGTACTCGTCAATCTGAACCAGATTGAGCTTATCCATCCTGGACGAACTCAACACCCTGTACCGCGGCACCACACGAGCATTGATCTGCTCGTAATCGACCTCGCCCACCACGTCGGCCATCTGGACGGTTTTAACCCGACTGCGGACTTCCGTGCTCTCGAAATGATGACCAGCCGCAGGGGCAAAACAATCGACATCGTTGTAGACCCCTCCTCGTCCCCCGAAGAACAGGTCTTGGACAGCGCTGGACACTGCCTGCCCCGCGATACACCCCCCATCCCGATAGCCATCGTGCCTCGAGGCGATATGGAACAACTCCTCCACATCGACAAACTCTCCAAGCGCCGCCAGGATCGGCTCGACGCTCGCACCGGAGAGTGTTCTCCTTACAGCTTGAAGTTTCTTCATTTCGATCTCCATGTGAGGTTGGAACTGCACATAGGAGATGTGCCCAGCCACCTCAGAAAAGCCTATCGAAACGAGAATTTCCGTCAAATCGAAGACCAAAAACAAAGCGACGCCCCAGAGAAGCTGACTCGGACCGGCCAAGAAACCTCCTTCCTCCTGCCCTGCCCATCAAAAAAAGGGCCGCCCTCCTTTCGCGCCTTGGGGGCACTTCAGGAGGGGCTGGATGCGATTCTTAGGCACTTCTGCTCCTGTGGTCGGACGCGGCCTTGCTCCGCGCCGAGGGGGCGCTTCGCAAGGGCAGGAAGTATTGCATTTGTGCAACCCATACCTGTTGCGCGCTGTGTGGCGCGCGCCAGAGCCGGAAGATTGCCTTATTTGCCGGTTTTCCCATGGGATAAGCCCAAAAAGCTGTTTGGCAAAGGGGTGTTGCGGAGCTCGAGCGCACGGCGAGATTGCCTGCTTAGGTGAGGGATGCAATGACGGGTGAAAAGCGTTGCGTTACGGTAACGAGGGTGTAGAATAACCGTTACGGTAACGAATTAAGGGGATGGCGAGGATGACAAGGCCGAGGACCGGGCAAGCCCTGACTGTTGCAGAGCGACAGCGGCGGTTTCGACAAGCGCAAATGGAGCGAAAACGATCTCTCGAGGCGCAAGTTCGTGCCTCAGAGGTCCGGCTCGGCCAGTACAGCACGGCGCAGCTGGGCGAACAGATTGCGGTAATGAGCGATCGCTGGAACCCGGAACACAAGAGCGTTCGGGATAGGGTCCTTGTTTTGGCAAGGCGCCTCAAGGTGATCTGAAAAAAGCCGGCACCAGAACGGGAGGTTCAGGGCCGGCTTTGGTACTCATTGAGTCCTGGCAGTCAGCACTGTCTTCCTTGCGGGAAAAACAGCCTGATGTCACCTTCGTCTCTGCTCATCTGGGCGGCGATCAGGCCGTAGATCATCCAGTACGACTCCAGATTTACGTTCGGGACGATGCTTTCCTCCGGCGCGATGCTTGTTCGGCAGAAATAGCCGTCGCGATCAAGGGAGAAGTGCAAGCGACACGCGACGGGTCGATGGTCATAGATGCTGCAACCCCCGTTCGAAAGGAACGGACACGGTTCGCCAAAGTAGTGCTTCACCAGTGCTTCTCGGTCTCCGTGGCTGCTAACGTTGGTCGCAGGTTCAACGCCGATGGCCCTACCAATGATCTGCGCCTCGGCACCACTGAGACCGACCGAGATGTGACAGCAAGAGGAGCACGCGTGCTTGCATCCGGCGTGGGGTGAGATCGCGGCCGCGATCACATCCGCAAATCGTAAGATTCTCGCGAAGCGGCTCTTGAGCGAAGCGTTCTCGTTAGCGATCTGCAGGAGCTTGTCCTCGATCGTCAGAAAGTCTGGGTTGTCTTCCAGGATGCGCGAGAACGCACGTTCGGCGATAGGCCCAACGGCTTTCTTCCTGTGCAGGTACTCCATCTTGCCGTGGAGCTGAACGGGCTGGTCGGTTGTGGACTCCATGTCTGGATTCTCCTTGTGTGCGGGTTTGGACTGCAAGCAGGAGATGAGCAACAGCCCATGAGAAAACCCCCGTGCCAGCAGGCGACGGGGGTTAATGGGTAAGGATCAGAGCAGGCAGTCGTCAGAAAGCTGCGACCTTCTGGCCACGCAAAGTTCGATCACGCGTTGGCAAGTTGCGACGTCGAAGGCGCCAAGGTGTGTTTCTTCGACGCTCAGCCCTAGGGACTCAGCGAGCCAGGCGTAAGCCTTCCGCCGTGAAAGATCGCCTTCTTGCCAGAACGGGTCGAATGCTGCATGTGCGGCCCTGCGAGCGCGACGCGTCGGCTCATCGGCAAGCGTACCCTTTGGGCGCGTGCCGTTTCCCCAGCCGAGACCGGCCTTGTGCGTCCCAACATAGGCTTTGCAGTGATCGCAAAGCCAGAAGTTGAGATCATGCAGGTCGGGGCGATGTGGGTAGATGACTTGGCCTGTCACCAGCATGGCACGCCGGCTGCAGTACGGGCAGGTCACTGGCTGACGCTCCCAAGGCAAAAATTTAGCCTGTGGCTTGCTGTTCTTCGTTGCCTTCTTCTTGCTGTTTTGCTTCTGTTGAGCGGCGATCCGTTCTCGCACACCCCGCTTCCACTTGGACGACTGATTGCATTTGGGGACAGGCTTCTTTTTCGTGCTGGTCATGGCACATCTCCTTGTTGGTTAGGACTGCACGGAGAGATGTGGCGATGAGCATGTGAACTACCCAAAGGCCGAAAAAAAACGCCAGACCGGGCTGGCGTTTTTTGGCTCGAACGTATCAGGCGTTCAATGTTCGGATGCGATGAGCAAGGATGTCTCCCAGATCATTCGGCTCCTTGCTTTCTTTAAGACAGATGGCGATACACCGCTCTCTCTCTGCACTCCTACCTTTGTTTCTTTCGACCTGATCAAAAAACAGCTTCAAGTCAGAACGAACGTGAATGCCCATGACGAGCTGCTGAAAATACATCTCGGCGCGGTTTTCAGATTGAGTGAGAGCTCTCTGAAGCCGGTTTATTTCCTCTTGAAGTTCAGCAGTGCTTGGCATGAGGCATCTCCATTTTCGACGGAACCGTCAGGGCAGCAACTTCAGCCTGAGCCTTGAGTAGGGCTTCGGTGAAGGTATCTGCCACGACCTTTCGAAAGCGCAGACTGTCAGGAGGTACATCGGCATCGGGTTGAACCCGTTGGCCGACCCTGTCACGCACATCAATGATCCAGGTTGTCATTTACGGAAGTCCTCGATTGCATGGTCTCTTGCGGCCGACTCACGGATGTGGAGGCCGCGGCGACGTGCTGCGATTCGCTCAGCAATGCGCTGACGGGCAGCTGCACGGTCTTCAGCAAAGGTGGGAAACTGCATCAACAGTTGATGGCGCAGTTCTCGTTCTTCGGGCGTCATGAAATCGATGTCGGCACCACCGACGGCCCCTGCGAAGTCGGGCGCTGCGCCCAACCTTCGCTCACGTGCTATTGCGGTAAGTGCGTCGAGCTGGCTTCTGATCGGCGCAAGTTCGGGGGTGTTGGACATGCTCATCTCCTTGTTGGGTTGTGCTGCAAGGAGAGAGATGTGCTCAGGGAGAAGCGAAAAAAAAATCGCCCTCGTGATGAGGGCGACGTTGGATCGATGTGCCGGATGGCGACAACGGCTTCAGTCGAAAATACGCTGCGCCTTCGCTTGCAGCGCATCGCCGGCGAGCTCACCGGTTGCCGCTTGTTGCGCCACCTCTACGCACGCAAGCAGGAACGGCATCATTTCGTGGGCACGCGCGATGAACAGCGCGTTACCCAGCGCGGAACCTCCGTGCTCATGGCACAGGCCGTTTTCATCCAGGCGGGCGACGACGGAGCGAAGGCCATTGCCAGTAATCGAGATGGTCGGCTTCGTCATCGAGGCCTCCGCATGCCAGCTGCCCTTGGTCGTAGCATCAAAGGCACAACGGAGGGCGTGGATTGATTCCGGTGTAATCCAGAAAACAGGATCAGAGACAGTATTCATTGCGATTCCTTTGTGTCGGTCAAGACAGGGTGCGAAGCACGGTCTGTGGTGCGATGCCGCGATTGATCATCAGACGGGACACAACACAGCGTTCTAAGGGCGTGAAATTGGCAGCCAGCAGGTGCGCGACCTCGATCTGTCCCTTTTCCACGTACTGAATGAGACGTGTCGTTGTGACCAGTACATCGTTGAAGTGGTGGGCCGGACGCAGACCTGCGCCGTCACCATTGATGAGGGTGAGCACGATCTTCTCCTTGCGTGATGGGTTGAACTGCAAGGGAGAGATGCCCAGGCGGAGAAGGTAAAAGGCCGTAATTTCCTGGTGTCCAGATAAGCGCCTAGCAACGCGCAGACAAGCGGCTTTTTCTTTCTTCTGAAATGAAAAACCCCTGCGAATCCATCAAGGAAACGCAGGGGAGCAAAGGTCAAGACCACATCATCGGTAGAAGACGTGACTCCCGATCTGGGCGACCTGACTGAAGGTCGAAGCCCATCGTGGTGCGACGTAGTCGGCATGGTAGTGGGTAGCGCCGCCAACCACGTTCCGCCCTCTTCCTTGGAGTGTTCGGCGAGCGATCTTCTTCGCCAACTCCCATGCCTGTGCTTCTCTCGGCATGTAATTCTCTGCCCGAGCTCGACGAATCTCGGGCGTAGGCGCTTCAACCAAGGGGTTTGTCCACGAGAATTGCCGTGGCTTGAACACGGTGTCACACACTTTGGCCGGATCATGCTCGGCCCGGTTCATCGTCACCTGGGCAACGGCCCATTGGCCGATCTCCGGTTCGCCCCTCGCCTCATGGTAGATGTTCAGTGCAAGGCATGTGATTGCCATCTCGATCATGTCGATCTCCTTGTGGGTTAGGTCTGCCCCGTGGAGATGGCTTTGCGAGAAAGGGAAAACGGCCTGTGTTTTTGTGCCGATTACATGAGCGATACTCCGCGCGCAGATGAGTTGGCGATTTTTTCCGCTGCGTAGCGCCTGAGACGGAAAAATCCCCCGACAGCCAAGCTGTGCGGGGGAGGGGTGCTTGATGACGGATCAGGACTCAGGGCACTCGGACTTCAGTTCGCTGGCCAGTGCGCACATCGCGTTCTGCCAGGCTGCTTCGTACGAATCGAACACACTTTCGCTGGTTTCGACCTCAACCCAATCTTCACGGTAGAGCGACCACCAATACTTGCCTTCCAGTTCGGCGCCGTCGACTTCGTGCCCTCGGTGGACCCGATAGCCGAACTCTGCAGCGGCTTTCCAGAATGGAGCTTCGCGCAAGCCCAACACTTCAAGCGTTGGGCGCCCTTGGCCAAGGAGAAGGTCGGTAATGCTATCGACGGCATCGACGCCACCGATCTCCTCATCGCGGTCGATCGCTTCTCCAAACTGGGCTTCTAGTGAGAGAACAACCTTCGCGGCCGAATCGAGCTTGATCAAATCCTGACGAAAATCGACAGAGCCAAGCTCGGTGAGCTCACTCTCGATCTGCTGGGCTTGTTGCTGCAGCGAGTGCAGAGACAGGCTGTGAGAGCTGGTCTGTCCATCATGCTCGATGATCTTGCGTTGCGCTTCGATAGCGGCATAGCAACTGGCGCGAAGGTCCAGCAAGTGCGTGTAGCGGATCAACCGCGTTGCGATGATGGTGACGGGTTCTTGCTGCATGAGAATTCTCCTTGAAGGGTAGATGATTGAACTGCCCTGTGGAGATGCGCACCGGTTGATGCGAATTGGCGTTACTGGAAGTCATAAAAGCAATTCAAGCGCGCTTAAATAGGCGAGCCGAAACGATCAGCTAATCGTCTAGTTCTCGCGCAAGCCAACAAAAATGACCGTCACACCCGCGAGGGAAGTGACGGTCTGGATGGCTTACGCGGCAACAGAGATCGTGTCGATCGTCGTCACCTCGATAGGCGTCACCTTGAAGTAGGACTTCACGATGCCGTACACCTTGTTGATGCTCCAGTGCCAGCGTGCTTCCCCGGCAAAGCCCGTCGCGTTGGCGGGTACCACCAGGTAACCATCGTAGGCATCCATGTAGCCCGCGCCGTTGAGCACACCGTCGTGCAGACCGATGTGAACCTTGCCCTGGGCTGTGCTCCAGAACATCGGCTTGGTGCAATCGTGCTCGAAAAGCGCCCGCACGTTGATCTGTGCGTGCGCCATCGGGACGGCCCAGGTGTAGCCGTTCTCGATGATTGACACCACCTCTTCGGGCGAAAGCACCGTTGGACGCTGAGGATCAGCTTCGACTTTCCAGCGCAGATCCGCGGTGTGCTCAACGAAAATCCGTCCCTCAGCGCCATGCGCCATGCAATACGCGCGAAGCGACTCACTCGAGCAGTTGCCCAGCTTGAGCAACTCGATCAACCAACGGCCAGGCTGCACCTCTTCGATGTAGTTCGAGTTATAGCGCTGGCTGCGCTGCCCGAACTCCTCCATCAGTTCATCGAGACTGACCCCGTTCCATCCCGGCACCCAGCACAATTCGCCATGCAGGCCGTTTGGGATGAGATCGAAGGCCCGCTCCCGGTGGGCCTGGATGTAGGCCTGGTGCATCTGCTCTTGCACCTCGTAAGAGACACAATCAAAGGTCATCCCTTCCTGGCGTGCAGCCTCCAGGAACTCGGCTTCCCATCCCTCGCTGAGTTCGATCACCAGATCGATCAGGGCGTCACGGAAACGAGCGTTGTCCCATTTGCTCTCGACCTGCACCCGCTTGAGCGAGATCCATCCGGCGATGAGCTTGTCGGCCCACGCATCCGAGAAGTGATAATCGTCGGGGTAGATGCAATACGCGGGCAGTGCCTTTGCGGTTTCGATGTACTTGCGGTGTTTCTTGCTGTTCATGGTGCTCTCCTTGTAGGCAATGGGTTAGTGCTGCCTGAAGGAGATGCACAGGGCGTGCTGAGAATCTGGCGACGTTGTCTTAAAAGGGCGTGTTTTCTAGCGCGCAAAAGAGCGCGTACAAGCAAGCAAAAGCGTGGCGTTCTTCACAAAAGAAGCAACAAGCCAGCGCTCATTGACGTGCCACTCCTGGTGACCTAGAGTTCTGCTCAACACGGCCCCTCTCGGTGACCCTGCCTCGGCGGGGACGCTGCTGAGGGGTTTTTTTATAGATTCTTCCATCGGAATCCAGCCGCCAAGATGAGCGTTGGCGAACGTGCAGATGCACGGTGATTTCTAGCCGAAAAATCAGCGGATAAACAGGATAAGAAGACGTTGAGTGCAGCAAGGGCGACGATCGCCGGCGCATGCGAGACCGGGATCTCGAGGGTTGCCCACCCCAAGGCTCACCACCCCGGGTAGAGCGCATACAGCCGGGCCCAGTCCTGTAACGCGCCGTTGGTCTTGAGGATCTCGATGCCTTCAGCGGCATGCCATTTTTTCGGCACGCGTACCATCCAGTAACGGTCATCGGACTGAAAGTAGAGCTGCAGGATCGTTGCCACCAGTAGTTGGCGGTACGTCGGCAGCTTCCGATAATCGGATCGCCACTGATCCAGTGCTCCAGGGATCTCTGGATTGTCTGCGTTACTCCAGTCGAAACCGCGGGGGCGCATGTAGTAGTGCTCACCGCGGCTGCCGTAGGGTCGATCGACGCGTTGGAAGAACGCCCCAAGGTCGAAGCGCTCGATCATCGACCACAGGTGGGTGCCGAACGGTTCGGGGTTGCTCCAAGAGCCAGGTTCGAGATCGAGCCCGCAGACCGCAGCCAGTGCCCGAGCCTCGATCTCGTCCATCGAAGGCCGCTTGTGAATGAGGTCGATGAAGGTGAATTTCGGAAACCGTCCCGTGGCGAATGTGGGGGATACCTGTGCGTAGCCAACAACTGCCACTGGAACGAGTGAGTGATGGATGTATGCCGTCTCAGCCTGATGGATGTCGACGAGCTCGACCTGGTAGGTACCAAGTGCCAGGCCGAGGCTATCGAGGAGTTGGGCAACAGGGGGCGTGGGTTGCATGGCGATCTCTTTTCAGTGGGCCAATTCGTAAGCGATCCCGAGCCGGGCAGTTGCGCTGCCGAGGCGTCGATCGCGCGTCCAGAGCCGGGTACCTGGTGATAGCTTGGTCGCTGCCAGCAGGTGCGCATCGGTATAGCCGACGCCCAGCCCGAAGAGGGCGTGATGGTCGATGAAGCGAAAGACTTCGTCGTCGGTGGCCACGATCGCAGGCGGCAGATTCTGCATGGCCTCGAGCACGACTGCCCGATGCTTGAGACTGCCGAGTGCGATCTCGCCCAGCACATGGGGATGCATGCACACCCGTCCTTCGTTCAAGAGTTCGGACAAGTGCGCTTCGGTGCTACGCAAGTGGTCGATCCAGACCGAGGTGTCCACCAGGATCATTCGTCGTGTTCCGGCCGGCGTCGCGGGATGTCGGTCAGCTGTGGTTCTGAGCCGCCTAGCAGGGCCAGCCGGCGGGCGCTTTCGCGTTGGATGAGCGCTCGCAAAGCCTCCTTCACCAAGGCAGATTTTTCGGTCATGCCGGTCAGCGCCTGGGCCTTGGCTAAAAGTTCATCGTCGAGCGCGAGCGTGGTGCGCATACCGTATCTCCCAACAAAAGGCACGCCCTACTATAGCATCATCAAGTGATGCGCTTTTTCGTGCAGGGGAGGGCTTCTTTGAGGTTCCGCCAAGCGGATAACCAATTATCCGGATGACCGCACAAACCCCGCGCGCACGACCGCCTCTGCCACCCGGAATCCCCTTCGGGTCACTGCCGACCTCGAGGCTGTCTTCCCCTCCCCCTGCATCCTCCGGCGTCCTGCGTCCTGAGGGCCAGTTCCTGTTCTCCTGGGCTGCCGTCGCCCTCTGCTGGCTAATTGGTTATCCACCCTATACGGCTGAACCCCGCGCCTTCGGCCCTCTGGACCCGAGGCCACACCGCCTGCCGCCTTCCCCTTGAATCGGAGGCAGCTTGCGCACCACACCGAGATCGAGGTCTTCCTCCCCCTTGCCGCCTCCGACATCTCACCGCCCTGGAGCACCACCCGGTTCTCATCGGCCGCCGTCCTGCCGCCTCGCCTCCTGGCTGGTGGCTAAACAGTTATCCACCCTTGCCCGAGGAACCCCTCCGCCTGCGGCCCTCTGACCCGAAGGCAAGACCTCGCTCCTCCAACGCCAACGCACACACCGCCTGCCTCCCATCCAGATCGAGGGAGCGACTCGACCCCGCCTGCCTGGCTGCATCACTCGCCCCCTCCTGCCTCCTCCAGCCCAAAGCCCGGGCCCGAGAGAGCGCACCCGATTGCCCCGAACAGGAAGCCGCAGCCGTCCTTCCTTCAGACTAGAGGACACCGCCCGCCTTCCTCCGACCACACGGACACGCGCTCACCCCTCCAGCCCCAAGGCCGAACTTCGCCCTCCCCCTGCCTCGGCCGTCCCGATGCCCATCACCCGGCCCGACCTCAACCTGGCCAACGTGGCTAAATAGTTATCCACCCCTGCCACGGTAAACCCCACCGGAGACAGCCTGACACCGGGACGCACCACCCGGCCTTCATCCAGCCAAGAGGACGAACGACGGACAGCAGCAGACAACAACAGGAGGCCGCGCCCGCCGCTTTTTGGTTTGCGGCAGGCGCATCCGTTTGGACCGAAGGGCAGACCCCGGCACTTCCCCTGCCCGCGCCTGCGTGCGTCCCAACGGCCATCGCCCGACCGACCGCCGAGCGCTCAGCACTGCCTTCCGAGCCCCGCCGAGCGCAGTAGCCTGATCAACCGCCGTTGTGTTGGGCAGAGAAGCGGAAAGGGGTTGGCGCTGACCGAGCTGCCGTGCCTCCCCCGTCGCCCGGCTTCCGAGCTCGAGGCCGCACACCACTCCCTCGTTGGCGCCTCCGGCCCTACCGGCGCCCGCCAGACCGCCCTCCAGCCCTCTGGACGCCTTCCTGCTTCGCATCCGAACCGAGGGCTGCCCCACCCCCTCGTTGCGGCCTCCGGCTCAGATGCCCTTCGCCCGCAGCCTCCGACCAGAAGCCCGCCTCCGGACGACCGCCTGACAACCGCACGGCACCCGTCCTGCCTCCAGACAAGAGGAAACGATTGGACGGCCACAGCCCCATCCGGCCCTCATCCGACCCCTCCCGAACGCCATCCAAACAGAAGGCCGGACGACCTTCCCCCTGCAGCCTGACAACCGAGGGTGTGCCGGCCGTGACCCAGATCCGGATGCCCGCACCCCGCTTCATCCAGCCCCAAGGAAGGACCCGGCACCGCCCTCCGGGACAGACGGCAGGCCGCCCTTCCCCCTGCGGCCGCCGACCTCAAGGCGAGTACCAGTAGACACCCATCCTCCGGCCGAGGCAAAAGGCACGCCCCGACCCATCTCCCAGCCAGAGGGATAGCCCCAGCCTCGGCAGCCCAACCTGAGCCGTCCTCCGACCCCCTACGGCGCCCCACCGGCCGGCTCCACGCCGCTGCACCGCCACCGATCCACCGTCCACCGCCACCCCGCCGCGCACCCGCCGTCCACCGCCACCCCGCACCGCAGTGGCCGCTCAGACGCAGACCGGTCTGGCAGAGAAAGGCGGTGGCTTCCGAGCTCGATGCGGACCGCCCCGCCGGCGAAGGTGTTGTCGTGGGCGCTCGAGCACCCTCGTTGCGGCCTCCGGCGAGAAGGCCACCTCCAGCGCCGCCCCTCCGGCCCCGATGTCACCGCCGCGGGCATCCGTCCTTCGGGCAGAACGACACCCCTGCTGCGGCCTCCATCCCAAAGGACCACCTCGGCGCCCTTCCGTCCGAGATCGAGGCTGGCCGGCGACTGCTGCCGATCCCGACCTTGCAGCAGGACGCGCACCCCGTTGCGGCCTCCAGCTCGAAGGCGACCGGCAACACTCCGGCCTCTGTGCTTCATCCGACCCGCCTCCCGCCCGAAGGAAGGAAGAACGCCCTTGCGCCATCCGACTGGAACGAAGCCCTCCGGCAGGGCCGATCCCGGCGAGCCTCACCCGGCCCATGGGACTCATGCCGACTGACCTCCCACCCGAAGGAAGGGCGCACCCTCCATGCAGCCTCCCGCCCGAAGGAAGCCACCGGCAAGCCTCGCCTCCTGCCTCAAGGAAGGACGCCTCCCCCGCTGCGGCCTCCGGCTGGAAGCGAGCATCCCGCAGGCCTCCCGCCCAAAGGACCGACGCCACCCCTCCATGTGGCCTCCAAACCGAACGGGCGAACGCGCAGACACCCATCTGGCTCAGATCAAGGGCATCCCTCGACTGCATCCAGGGCAGAGCCGCCTCATCAGTGAAGCCCCCCTTGTCGCCCGAAGCGCGGACGGCGTTGTCCCTCCGAACGGAATTCCGGCACCGGCAACGCTGCGCCCTCCGGCTTGAACGTCTTTCGTTACGGTAACGCCAAAAGACGAACGATCCAGGCCGGGCAACCCACTCCCCCGTTGAGGCCTCCGACCAGATGGGCACGCACAGGCAGGGCCGCGTCGCAGATCGCACCCTCCGTTCCAGCGGGACCGACGAGCCGTGCTCCCTCCGGGCGTGATGGCCTTCTCCACCGCCGTTCGGTTTGGCAGAGAAGGCAAGTGGGCTTCCGGCCTCGGTGACGATACCGAGCGGCTCGCAGGCGTTGAAGGGGATGGACGAGAAACCCTCGTTGGCGCCTCCGGCCAGGACGCTTGGGCAGGGCCGACGAACCGGATGTCACCGCCCTTGCGTCTGAACTGATGGGATTCCACCGGAAGGGTCAAGCCGAATCTCGGGAAGGACGCTCATTCCCGTTGCCGCCTCCGGCCAGACGGCCTCATCGGGCAGGGCCGGCGAACCGGGTGCCGTATCCCTTGCAGCAGCCCTCAGGCCTGATGGCGAAACGAGCACCCCCCTGCGCCCTCCAGCCAGAAGGTCGCCCGCCCCTCCCTTGCGTTACGGTAACGCTTCACCCGTTCTTTTCGGGGCAGACTGAAAAGCCGGGCGAACTTCGGGCAGATGGACATCCTCCGCAGAACGGCAACACCCAGACCTTCAGGGCGAACCGAGCATTCCCCTGCCCCCTCCAGCACAGAGGGCGAAACGGCTGGACGAAAAAAAGGGGAAGGTCTCCCCTCCCCCCCTGATGCCTCCGATTCGAAGGCCAACTCACAGACTGTCGAACAGCGCCTGGTCTTCCGGACTCACGTACATCTGCTGCTCACCCACCTGCTGCCCGTCCCGCCAGGTGCACGGAATCATCGTTGCGCGGTCTTCAAGGGCTTCAATCTCGCTGCCCGTCTGACTCATCGACTCCTGATTCTTCTCGACCAGAAACCGGATTGACTGCTGCGTCCGACGAACCGTCTCGATCGCCGTTGAGCGCTTGTTCAACAACACCGAAATCTGTCGGGTCGTTTCGCGCAGCTCTTCACGCACAAAGTAGAACGCGCCAGAACGGGGCAGCTTTTGCACAAGCGACTTGTCGCCCATTCGCTCGTACGTCCACTTCTCGCCGATCTTCTTCCATTGCACAAGAATGGGCCGGCGCTCAGTCAGGATGCTGGACCCGTCCTTTCTCCATGCCAGCCTCACCCGGCCACTCACAGGGGGTTGGAGTCGAGACAGCACTTTGTCCAGCCGAACCAGATTGCTGTCGATCTCGAGGAGGTACTGCCTCAACCCTTCGTACAGCTGGGCACCTTCTGCTGGAAGCTTGGCCAGGGATTCTTCAGAGGGCGTCACTTTGGGGGGTCTCCCGGTACAGTTGGTTATAGATGGCTTCGGGGGAGTGACCCGGAATTAACGCCTCATCATCCGGCCGAATTGACTTGGCTTTGCAGGGTCTCGCGGCATAGGTATATACAGCTTTGCCATACCTTCAGGCGCAGTGAAAACCGGGCTAAATCCTGACTTTGGATGTCTTGTGGCGCAGGTTTATACCATTCACTGCTTATCGCGGCACAGTATACGCCATACACCCAACAGCTTCACGGCTTGTCGCGTTCTGGCTTAGAAGCGCGAACCGCAGCCACCACGACCCCCTCTGGTGGGGCCAAAGCCGGCCGTCTGGCGGGCGCTCTCGGCTTCTCCAGCACACCCGCGCGGCTCTCTTTTCTTCCACCTTTCGCCCACCCGAGCTCTCCGGGCAGGGCCGCCGCACCCCGAAAACCTCCGTTCAAATTGAATCGAGAGCGATGCAATTTGACATGCTTTGTGTGTCTGTTAGAGTTGCCTGAGCTGCTTTCGCCAGGTCGATGCAAGCAAAACTGCATCCAGAACTGCATCCAGAACTGAGCACAGAACTGCATCCAGAACTGGGCACAGCAAATAAAAAACTGGGCACAGAACTGGGTACAGCAAATTAAAAGCTGCATGCAGATCTGCATCCAGAACTGGGCACAGATCTGGATGCGGCGCGAGACGCACAAACCATCGCTAAGGAAAAAATAATGCAACGAACAATCATCGGCCTCGATATCGGCCACAGCTCCGTCAAGGTGGTAGCCGCCTCCTCATCCGGCCGCCACCAGTTTATTTTTCCGTCGGTGGCAATCCCGGCCTTTGCCATTTCCGATGAAGGCGAAGCGCGGATCGCCGCAACGGAAACAGTCACCGTAGGGCAGCGGAAGTTCTTCGTTGGTGAGACGGCGCTCGTCCAATCATGCGGCCAGCCGCCTGCTCTGGGACTCACAAACGACTGGATCGAAACGCCAGAGCACAGCGCACTAATCGCCGGTGCAGCAAAAAAACTCGAACGCCTGGGTCTCGACCTTCGCAACTGCCTGGTAGTGACCGGCCTCCCCTCCGCTCTCCACACCCACCAAAAAGCCAGAATGCGCGAGGTGGTTCGGCAGCAAATTCAGGCCGAAGTGCTTGTTGCTCCGCAGCCGTTCGGACCCCTCCAGACCTTGATGCTGACCCCTGCCGGGACCCTTTCGAGCGCCCACGATATGCGCGAAGAAAACTGGGCCGTGGTCGAAATCGGCCATTTCACCACGGACTTCCTGCTGATCCAGTCCGGCCGGATTGTCGAGAAGGCCTCAGGGTCATGCGGTGGTGTCAGGCTCGCCGTCGAGCACATGCAGCGACTTCTCAACCAGGAGAACATCCAGGTCGATCACTTCGAAGCCGAGCAAGCGCTGCGGGAGCGCCGCATCAAGTATTTCGGCAAGGCGCTCGATGTGACCGAATACGCGAAACAGGCAATCAGCCTCATCGCGTCCGAAGTGATGGACACTGCCTCTCGCGTCCTCGACCCCGTCGCCCGCAAGCTCGACGGCATCCTCATCGCAGGCGGCGGAGCTCCAGTCATCTTCCCCGAGCTGTCCCTGAAATGGCCTCACGCCACGATCGCCAACGAGCCTCGCATGGCCATCGCTGAAGGTTTCTGTCGTTTCGGCATGAGCATTTCAGCCAAGACCCAAGGCGCGAAAGAGCCGGCCGCAGCCTGACAGATTACGCACGATGCCCGAGATTCCATACCCGCCCCAGAAAGACAGCCTGCGTCTCACGCTGTACCTGAACAGAAAGAAGCATGCGGAACTGTTCGAGTTTCTGGTCGCACTGCCCGACGGGACGATGCCGACCTTTGTTCGGGATGTACTTGAGAAGTACATCCAGTCGGGCGGATTTTCCTCTCCCTTGCCGCAGCAAAACCGAACACGTGAAGGTGATGCTCTGCTGCCATCCACCACTCCAATCGAGGTGGCGCAATCAAAAGCTCACGCCCTCGAGCTGCGCGCTAATACTGACCCCGGGAAGCCTTACCCACAACACTGGAGTTCGTGATGGCTGCTAATCGCAACGCCGGTAAAACAGAAATCCGGAACCGCTACATCCTCTATCTGAACAAGAGCAAGCACGCCGACCTGTGTAATTTCCTGGACTCTCTACCTAACGGTAGCGTGTCAAATTTTCTCCAAGAAGCCGTTCGAACCTACCTCCTGACCGGGGTACATCCCGGAGCAACGAAGCATCTCGCAGCCGAGTCGGTACCGCCGATTCGAAGAACCCGTCGCAAAACAACAGAACAGCCCCTGACCGCGCCCGTTACCGTAACGACAAACGCTCGGAAATCAGTGCAGACCGCTGCTGCTCAACCAGCCCCGGAACCCGTGCCTTACTCCCCAGCCTCTGCCGTAACTACACCGACCCAACCCGCCCAGGCAGCCGTTGCTTATTCGCCACCACCCGGACCCGTTGCCCCACCTCAACCCGCCCCGGATAGCGTACCGACAGTCACTACAGCCCCGGCTCAACAGATGCATCCCGGCGCAGATCCACAACCACCGAGCGCGGACGACCTTCTCACAGAACTCCTCGCCAATTTCTAGCCATGCCCACCGCGCCCGCCCCCTCCGACAAGAAAGAAGCACCGCCCACCTGGAAGCGGATGGGACTGACCACACCCGAAGAGCTACTGCTATGGGCCCCGCACGGGTACCTCGACTTTTCGACGCCGCACTACGCGTTCCCCGAGGCCAACACAGGCAAGCGTCTCTTCGCTTGCCTCGTAAACGGGCATCGGATGTTCGACAAGGATGGCTTCCCGACGAACTCGATGCGTCAAGCGCGTCGCCTGGTGATCAGCGTGAAGGACCATTGGGGCAACGCTGCTGAAATCCCGGTTTTCGGCAACGTCTGGGACTGGAAGGATGCGATCCAGCAGCAGGAGCTCTACCTCTACGCCGAGACCGACTTCTTCAACAAAACGCTGCAGATTCGGAAAGCCTTGACCATCGACCCCTCGCAACTGGGGTCGATCGTGGCCCTCTACAAGGGCATCCCCGGGCGACTGAAGGCCCAGACCGTCAGCGCAGCGATATCGGAAAACCTAACCCTGCTCGAGAAAGCCGGCAAGCTGCTGCTGCAAAAATGCCGCCTATCGCTCGCCGAGTTCGAGCGACTCACCGGCTATCCAACACCGCACGCGTTGCTCCTCGCACTGCACGCACCGAACTCTGTCCGAGAGGGCGAAGAAGCACTGGCCATCACCCGCGAGCTGTGCGTGCAGTCCATTGTGAAGGCCGCTCAAGCAAACAAGATCACGCGCAACGTCCCGGCCTCGTCGATCCCGATCCAAGATGACGTGGTTGCAAGACTTCTCTCTGCCCTGCCCTACACCTTAACCAAAGATCAGCAGACGGCCATCCGAGAGATCGTGGCCGACCTTCGTAGCGCACGACCGATGAACCGCCTTCTGGCCGGCGACGTAGGTACGGGCAAAACGCTCGTTTTCCTGATTCCCTTGGTTGCGGCTCATCTGGCCGGCGCCAGAGTCGCAGTGATGACCGCCAACCAGTTGCTGGTCGAACAAGCCTTGCGCGAGCTGGCCGAGTATTTTCCGGACGTGCCGACATTTCAGGTCAAGCCAGGAACGAAGGATCTGCCCAACGCAATCCTGATCGGGACAACATCCGTGATCGGAGCACTCGCTCGCGCTAAGGGCATGCTCGATTTTGTCGTAACCGACGAACAGCACAAGTTTGCCGTGAGCCAGAAGCAGTCGTTGATGGACGAGCACACGAACCTGCTCGAAGCAACGGCGACCGCGATCCCCCGGACGCTGGCCGTGGTTCAGTTCGGAGGCATGGACGTCTCGCTGTTGCGAGAATGTCCGGTCCAGAAGGACATCGCCTCCCGCATTGTTCTGTCCACCGAGAAGGACCGCCTGCTGGACTTCATCAAGAAGGTCGCGGCAGCAGGCCGGCAAACGGCGATCGTCTATGCCGCTGTGAACGCAGGATCGGAAGGCAAGAGCATCGAGGACAACGCGGCGAAGTGGCAAAAGCACTTCCCCGGTCAGGTCGCGATCGCCCACGGGCAGATGCCTGCGGATGAAAAGCAAGAAGCACTGCGCCAGATGCGCGATAAGGAAAAGCTGATCCTCGTATCGTCAACCGTCATCGAGGTGGGCATCACGCTGCCCTCGCTAGCATGCCTGATCGTAGTGAACGCCGAACGCTTCGGTGTCGCGCAGCTCCACCAGTTGCGGGGCCGCGTGTCCAGGCACGGTGGGCGGGGATACTTCTTCCTGTACCTGCCGCAACCAGTGACCGATGACGACGAAGAGGATGCGACCTACGGCAAGACGGCCGCCGAGCGTACGATGAAGCGCCTTCAACTTCTGGTCGACCACAGCAACGGTTTCGATCTGGCTGAGAAAGATGCTGAGTTGCGCGGCCTGGGCGACCTCACCTCGACCGGCTCCAGCCAGCACGGAAAGACGACGTTCCTGTTCCCAAACCTGAAGGTCGGCGTCCACGAACTCAAGAAGGCGCTGCTGATCGCCGGCCTGGACGCCTAAGCCAACGCTGCGGCCTTCCTGCCGCCCTTCACCATCTCGGCCACCTTGCGGATCGCAGCCCGCTCGGCCTCTTCGGGATCGAGCACATCCTCAACGATCTCGGCCTTGCCTGAAATCAGTTCCCGGATCGCCGCGTCGATCGTCCCTTCGAAGATCGGAACCTCGACTCGGACACGGCGCGTCTGGCCCAGTCGGTTGCAGCGGTCTTCGGCCTGCTCCTGCGTGGCCGGTGTCCACGGCTGCGAGGCAATATAGACGTGGTTTGCACGCCAGAGATCGACGCCTTCGGCCAGCACCCCGTATGAGCCAACGATACCTTTGACCGTATCGTCGTTCTGAACGCTGTCGAGAATTTCCTGCCGCTTTGCATCGGACAGGATATCGCCGGTGAGCACCACGAAACGCCCTTTGCCCAGGCTTGAAAGGTATTCTGCGTGAGCGTGGGCATCCTCGGTGTAGTTCACAAAGACGACCATCTTCTCGTCCTTGGCCACCTCCTTCTTGAGGTACTTGCCCGCTTCCTTGATGCAGGCCTCCTGGAGGAAGCGGCGAGTGCTGTGCAGAACGCCAAAGGTCGACGTCCCGTTGTTAAGCGCTTCCTGATAAGCCTGTTCCATTTTCCGCGGCATCGGAATCGACCGATAGTTGCGGTCTTTGCCCGGAACCTTGCCCCGCAGAACCTGGTGCTTGCTGCGCCGGATCATCCAGTTTTCTCGAATCGCTACGTTGAGTGCGGATCGAAACTCTCTCGAGCCCGCGAAGCGACTCACGAAATCGGGCAGTTCCATGCGGCCCAATGGATGACCAGTGATTTTCAAGAGCGCGAAAATTTCAGACTCTCGATTCAAGATGGGCGTGGCGGTGAGCATGTACCGGACAGGGATCGATGCCGCCATCGCCATGACCGACTGCGTTCTCAGCGCTGTTTCCGACTTGAGCTTGTGCGCCTCATCGACGATCAGGACGCAAGCTCGCTCGCCAATCTCCTGCCATTTCGCGGCCTGCTCATAGTTGAGGATCGCCCACTGGGCATCCGACGACAGCTGTGTGCCCTCGACAACCTCGATCTTTTCGTCTGGGTAAACCGCCAGAATCTCCCGCTGCCACTTGTAACGAACGGACTTGGGCACGACCAGGATCACCAGCTTTCGCTCGTGATGCGCCTTCACCGCGTAGGCAGCCAGGATCGCCTGCCGCGTCTTTCCAACACCCATGTCGTCAGCGTTGAGCGCCCCTGTCCGTGTGGCCATGAAAACCGCGCCGGTCATTTGATAATCGTGAGCCGCACCTTGGGGGATACACGACAGCACATCGGATTCGGTCAGCCCCGTTTCCGCGACATTTCCGAGCTCCGGGACAACAAGGCCGTGATCGCCCTCGCCCTCCTCGCCCGAGCCCGTCTCGTCCCTATCAAATTGAGGAAACGGGATCGGCGCAGCACCCAGGTTCGACAGCAAATGCACGTCCTGGACCGTGAATCGCCCTGGATGCACCAGAATGCTGTCCTCATCGTAGCCAGCCTCGCGCTCAAGCGTCGTCACCAGCATCGGCATCGAAACATCACGAAGGTGCCAGCCGTTCGCCTCCTTGAGCCATCGCCCGCCCATGTCCTTGAAGGTCTTGACCGCGCAGGCGTGGAACTTCGATCCGATCACGACACACTCGTGCTCGCCGACCGGATAGATCGTCTGCGTAATCCCGTGCCCGAACGCGCCGGGGTTGAGCTCGGCGGCTGCCAGCGCCTCGAAGAATTCCTCGCGGACAGCCGGAAGCGCCAGGCCGACCGCCCGCGCGACCGTCGACACAAGCACCTCGAACGGCTCCGCGTTGTCGATCACAGAACGATGGAAGCGCCAGTACCGGCGATACGGATGGTCTGCATCGTGGACGTAGAACGGGCGCACTTCACCACGCTTGATGGCTGTCGCGATCTTTCCATCGTGATAATGGAACAGCAGCCCGTACTCGGCGCCGTCGAAAACTGCCTTCTGAAGCACCTGCCAAGCCATCGGTGATTTCTCCCTGCTTTGACCGCATTTCTCCCTCACAAACAGCAACTCCAGGGAGACTCAAAGTGGATCAAGTTCTTTTCAAAAGGTGGTTCGGGCTTGCCCGAATGTATTGGCGTGATGCACAAGGCTCTGGCCTGCCTCATGTTTCTCAGTTGCGGTGCTATCTGGCCGCATCGGACCGAATTGGCGTTCCGAAGCAGATTGCCCAAGCGCTGTTCGAGAGCGGACTGGACGAAAGGAGGCAACCGAACGCACGGTTTTTCGAGTTAGCCGATCTACTCGACGCTTCGCGCACCTGACAACCCCGAACCCGGTAGTCCCAACCTTGTGGACACCGGGTTTTCTATGCTGCGGCAAAACTGGACTGATTGTCTCTTGGGCGTAAAATGATGCTGTGAAAGATTCTCTTGCTGCCAACATAACGAGGTTCGACATGGGCACAATCCGCGGTTTCTCCAGCTCCCATAGCGAATCTGTTCTGCAAGGGCTGTTGATTGAAGCCCGACAGAAAGCCGACGAGAAGCCGCTGTGGGCCGCGTTTGCCAGCATCCTGGAAGACGATCTCGAGACTGCCGATGAAATTCTCGATCAGTTCCGGCCGAAGCCTGAGCAGCCCGCCTCGCATTCAAATGTTTTCCCCTTGCGCCGCGGGTAGCGCGGGCTCCATGCGCAACCTTGCGTAGTTCACCCATTTTTTCGCAAGAACGTACTCGTTCTTGCGCAGAAACCCGCCAAGTAGGCGCGCATAGGCCAGCGTGTGCAGCATCGGCAGGAGCAAGTACCCCGTCGACCCAACTTCTGCCTGCTGAGGCGCCGTCTCAAGATCGACGTACTCGATGTCATTGAAGTCGTCGTCCGCAACCAGGGCAGCCTTCAACTCCGGGCTCCAGTCGTACATCTTTCGCTTTTCCATCATCCTTCCTCCAACGAAAATTGACAAACAGCCCAAAACGAGATAGGGCACTTAAATAATACAACGAGAATCTGTTTTGATTCAAAGAGGCGTAAATGAAAAAACCCCCAAGACCTTGAGAAACTCAAGGACTTGGGGGTTGAGGACAGTTTGTTAGGCGAACTTCCACCTTTCAAACTCATGATGCCGCTCTCGGTCAATCGAGGAGCGCTTCAGTTCAAACAGCGCCTTGGTAGCCGCTGCTTTCAACTCTTCGTCACCTTGCTCGGTGGCGAACTGGAGCACGTCGCGCAAACGTGCCTCCTTCTGCTGAATCTCTACTTCAGACATGAACATGATCTCCGCCGGTGTCACTCGGCAAAGGTGAGTTGCGCGGTAGTGACACACCCGAAGCGGCCAACTTCGAGCTACCAGCGCAGCAAACCAACAAGTCTGCACATCGGTCATGCAAGAAGCCGCGTAGGAAAAACCAAGAACCAGAACACCCATCAGCCCGTTCAGCTACCAAGCGACTTTTACCATCCAGCAGAAAACATCTCTCCTTGCAGTCTTAACCATAAGGAGAATTGACTATGCATACATCAAAGGAGAAAGTAGTCCTTAAGCGGATCAAGGAGATGCTGGACAAGGTAGCCGCTGTTGTGGCCATGCTTGCTCTTGGGGCATTTGCGAAGAACACGCCAGAGGCGTTTGTATGGGGCGCAGTTGGACTATTCGTAGCCGCTGTGCTCTGGGGGGTTGCGACCTGGGTCGCTACCGAAGTAGACAGTGAAGGTCGATAAGTCGGCCAAAGGACAAAGTAAATGGATTTACTGCCTGCACTTCAAGCCGCCATTGTGGTTGCTGTTGTTGCAGCGGCAAGTTCTATCGCCGTTGTTCTGAAAATCAAGTCCTCTCACCAGGACTGACACCAACCCTTCATTTCTTTTCTAGAATTGAAGGGTTTTTTCTTGCGCTCAAATCATGGACCCCATCCCACCACTCATCGCCGCAATCATTTTTGGTCTTATTCTTGCAGCTGCTGTTTCAGTTTTCATTTTCCTAAAACGCAAAAAAATTCGAAAAAAAACCCGCACTCAATGAGTACGGGCAAAGGCGGAACGGGCGTAAGAGGAGAAATGGTTACATTGCGGCGCTGCCTGTTCTTGACTGTATGGCCAGCTCGACATTGGCCAAGGCAATTTTGAGGCGCTGAACGAGATCAGCGTCACCCGTTTCATGAGCGAGGCTGGCAAGGTCAGCAAGCAGGAACCGTTTTCTGAAGAGCGATTTGAGATCGTTTTCCATGTTGAGATGCTCCTGAAGATCCTATTGATAATGCTGAGATGCGGTGGAGGACATAGTAAATGTCCTTCCTCCAGGTGCTCTGAAGGAAGGACTATGCCCAGCCAGATTGATGGCTAATGATTTTCATCACGCTGCGATACGCAGGCTTTTGCCACAAAACTGGCTTTGAACCACCCCTTTTGTAGGTAATTTCAATACATGCTGACGGTAATGCTTGCCGGCAATTTGAATGGACGGACGCTGCGCAAGCTTGCGGCGAACAACAACAGGGTCGGCGCCGAGCAAGTCACAAACGAAGGCAAATGAACCTCTTGATCGATCCTTGAGGCTCGTATAGAAAATCCATTCAATCGCCTCCAGCCCTTCTTGAATAAGAGGGGTGGATTTGGCAGTGAAGCCGCGTGCAATGTGATCACCGCAACGCTCAGCATCAGCAATAGAAACACTCAGGAGTTCGATCCAGAGTGCAGCAAAACTACGTTCGTTCATGATCCTCTCCTTGCTAGTGGGTCTGCAGGGAGGTAATGCGGTCAGCAAAATAGTAAAAAAGGCCGCCTCGGAAGAGGACGGCCTTTGGGTTAAAACCAGGACTCCGATGTGTTGACAACAACCGGCCCTTCGAACGTTCGAGGCTGCGGCCTCCTTGAAGACACCCCTTCGAGCGTAAGCTCGCACCGGTATCCCTGCCTCTTTCTGAACGTACGAAGCACGTCAGCGTGTTCAAGGTCGATGGTGACAGAACCTCCGTGTGAAGACTGATGCATCCGCTTCATCGCCTGTGAGAGCGCCTGAAGAGAGGTCAGGTCCGCATCATGGAGCACGCCAAGATCAAGATAGCCATTGCTGAGCTTGTCCTGGATCGTTTTCCAGAGATCCGCAGTGACCGATTTTTCGACCAGGACATTACCAATGGAGCCGAACACCACAACGTCCCCACGGACACCGCCCGCCCACACCTTCGGAAGTCGCTTGCCTGGATTTGGGTGAAACAAGACATGAAAATCCATGCCAGTCACCGTCAGAACCAAGACTCAACGTCTTCGTCGGGAGACACACGCTCCACAGACTCCGCCGAACTAGCCATGTCTGCGAGGGACACTACGACGGCCTCACCGGGAGCCGAGGGCACAGCGCTCTCCGGTCCCTCTTGATCCGGTAAAAGATCGGTCGGCTTGACGAACAGATCCTCGCCAAGATTCTCTCCTTCGGCCAACAGCCGCACAGGATCTTGGAGGAACGCAATCACCACCCCGATGTTCAGGGCTTCCTCACCCCGATAAGGCCCGTCAGGAGGCAGTCGGCTTAACAATCCGTCGACCAACCCTGGAACAGCAGCCAAGGACGGATGAAGAAAACCAAACGACCCTGCTTTCTTGGCAACCCGCCGAATCACATTCAGGGTGTCTCGGGTGTAGCGATGACCACTTCCGAGTGAATCCCTGAGGTCCTGGGCCATCTCGGAAGCAACCTGCCCGGGCAGCGAGTCGAGCTCGCGCTCAAGCCCCGTTTCCCGAATCTCCTCTGGCAGCTGATAGAGCACGCATGACGCACGCAGAACCTCACGCACCGCAGTCTCTACAGGCGCTGCGCCGCGGATGTCTTCCGCATCGAGAGGGTGCGCGATGCATTGAGCATCAACCAGATCCCGATACTCTGCACAAAAAGCCACCGCAGCGTCCTCGTACTGCTGCACCAGTCGCTTGAACTCTTCATCGGCCGCATCTGCACGATCAAGAGGGACCAGCCAAGCGCCCAAGGCGTCCAGCTTCGTACCGTACTTTCTGGCGCAAGTGAACATCTCGCGCTTGAGCCGCTGAAACGGATTCAGTTTCTTCGGATTGAACAGCACAACCCCCTTCTTCTCTACCTTGGCCCCCTCGCGGAGGGTTGAGATTTCCCGGACAGCGGAGAGCTGCCTGGCGCTGTAGTTGAGCAAAACGCAACTTTTCAGGACTTCCATGATGATTTCTCCTTGATTGAGACTGCGCAGAGGTAATGCGCCAAGGAGAGGCATAAAAAAACCGGCACACCCTGGAAGGAATGTGCCGGTGGGGTTGGTCAGAAAAGTGAAGCCTGCATCTTCTTGCGCTGCTCACTTTCCTTGGTCTCGCGAAGCTGCTTTAGCCTCGACTCTGACAGGAACGACGCCTGAACCGACGCAGGCACCTGATCCCATGGTTTTGCCGCATCGAACAGCCGATCGACATCAACCTCGGGTCCGCTAACGCCGGCGAGCCGCTTGTAAGCGGTTCGGCGCAACGCCTTGTCGTGGTTGAGAATCTGGCGAGCTGACAGCCTCGCCAATCCGTACTGCAAGTACCAGCGATAAGCGATGCCGCGGGTGTCCATCTGTCGGTCCCTGTACTGACGGACCATCCCATCTGCTTCGAAGTGGAAAAACATCGCCAAGGACTCCTGATCGATCACGAATCCGTCCTCAGATTCGAGATCCGCCCAGGCAGCGACGGCGTTCTTCTTGCCATACGACTTCACAGGCAAGCAGTCCTCCAGCATTGCAGCCACGAACGGCTCACGGATGCCCGCCCAATGATCACCGCACGCCTCTGCCCAGTTTTCTCCTACTTCTAGGAAACGAGGTTCAGGTCGTTCGGCAGACAGCATCTCGACCTTCTCCGGCACGGGGTATCGTTCTCTCCCCTGCCAGATGTCCAGATAGTCAGCGACGGCAGCGAAGCCATCGAAGTGACCATCCCTGCTCCACAGCATGTCGATACAGACTGCGGCCTCCGGTGGAATCAGGCGGAACCTGGGCTCGATCCCAAGTGCCTGCGCCGCCTCTTCCTCTTCAGCGTCGAGCGTCACGGCATACCGATAGATGCGACGCATCTCTTCTGGGCTGAAAACGTCAGGTCGTATCGCGATGTGACCCTCTCGGATCGTTCTGCCAACCCATAGACGACGCCCCATGTCGTTCTGGATCGCCATCAGGTAGTTGCGAAGCCGGCCCAATCCGCGCATGAAGCCGTACTGCGGATCGTTATTGAGCAGGTTGTCCATGCTGCTGTCGTTCTGAACTACCGTGCACAAGGCGCAACCGAACCGGGCGCCGCAGTTTTTCGCTTTGCCTTCCCCCTCCATGATGGAGTCGTTCACAACCGCACACGAAGTCGGCCCTGCATCGCGATAAGCGGTGAGGACTTCTTGTGCATCCGTGTAGGACTCGATGATTCCAGCCCCACACAACCCAAGCAGCTCGAAGACGGAATCGGTATCCCACTCCGCAATGGGAGAGAGAACGAGCTCACCCTCCTTGTTGCGCACAGGCTCAACAGAGGAGTCCTTTCGCTTCAACATGTTTGCTCCACGGCGGACCGACTCCGAACGCCTGGTTCCGGTGCAAACGACAACCTCCTTTTCCCCACCCAACTGCTCCGACAGCGTGTGCCTCAACTTTCTGCTTGGCTCACACTTCCACGCTACGCTGCAATCGGCGTTCAGTCCTGGGTAGGACGGAAGCGCACGACCACCGCAAATCCGTGGCCCCCAACTATCGAGCAGCTCCGGTTGAGCCACACGCACCTGAACGTCCAGGCCATGCTTTGCAGCATAGGCTTCGATCTTCTTCATCTCGCACTTTGCCAACTCTGCGATCAACGGATTCTCAATCCCGGTGTTGGAATGGCAGACTGCGATCTTCGGATGCCGACCCTCGTTTTTTGCCTGAATAGCTGCCATGAACGTCAATATCATCAACACAGAACTATCCTTTCCGCTGCTAAATGCGATGAGGGTTGGATACCCCTCATCGAACAGGCGCCTGATGGAAGCGACTGACCCCGCAATCAGGTCGTCCAGAGACACTTCCTGACGCACGACAGGTGCTGCTGCAAAGAAATCCATTTTCACCACCTCCAAAGTTGTTGATCTGCGTGGGAGGAGATGCGCGCATGGAGGGGTGAAACGCGGCACACGCACCCTACGGGCGAAGAAAAACCGCCCAGGGGGCGGTTGGGGTATCGATGGAGTTCAGGCCGATGGCGCCTTGATCTCCTGCCAAATGGCGTCTGCTCGATCAAACAACTCTTCTACGTCCTCGATGGCAAGGTCCATCGATTGCGCAAGAAGCTCCAGGTCGATCTCTTGCGTTGCCAGGATTTCTGAGATCAGGCGAGGAAACTGGATGGCGTTGTTGCGCCAGTTGTCGGGGTGCATTTCATTCTCCTTGAAGGACGGTAGTTGACGTGCTGCGCCGGTGAGATACCTCGCGCCCCATAAGAAAACGCCGCTCTTCCCCGTGTAGGAGAGAGCGGCGGTATGGGCCGAGTCAAAGCAGCCTAAGCAGCCTCTTTGACCTGATAGCCGAATCGCCCCCACGTGTCAGGGCCGATCAGAAGCGGCGAGGTTCTGTCAGTCGCGAGATTGACGAAAACGCCGTGGGCTTCCAGGCGTGCGGTACGGAATAGCTTCCAGAGAAGGTTCAATCCGTGCAGAGCCATCGCGCGGTTGATGAACAACGATTGCTTCTCGAGCGCCTCGACAAGCGAACAGCTAGGCTGGTCATCGGTGGCATCCAGCTTGTCATCGACGGCCTCGGGCAGCAGATCTGCAACCGTCGGCAGCCTGAGTCGTGTTGTTCCTCGGAATGTGACGTATGGTCGCTCCCCAAATTCGCCCAAGATGACTTGACCATCGTTCTGGTTGTTTCCGATATCCATCCAGTAACCGTAATCGAAGGTTTTTGCGATCGCTTTTCTGGCAAGCCGGTTATCGACGCACCCGATGACGAGATCCGGTCGCATCCGCAATCGCCCCTCTTCGCAAATCTCAAGACGATGCGGGTACGCATCCCAGTCAAGCCCGAAGGCTTGGTTGAGTCGATTGATCAGCACCGACGCCTTGTTGGCGCCAATATCGGACCGCACAAACGCCTGGCGGCCGACGTTGGATTCCGACACGGTGTCGTCGTCGAACGCGGTAACGTGAAGGCCGCCTGGGTGACCGAGCGCAAGCAAGGCCGTATGAAGCTGCACAAGGCCGTTGATGACATGACTCCCAGTACCGCCAGCGCCGATGACGACGATTCGAGCTTTTCGTTGCAACAGGTCAGGGTTGATGAAATGCTCCATTTTTCTCTCCATGTGTAATGACTGCATGGGGAAATGCAGAAGCGCGGGGCGTAAAAAAGCCACCTCTCAACGAGAGGTGGCGGTTATGGTCGGCTCGATACAGGCTTTACACCAAGGCATCGGCCACAAAGGTTCGCGGCTCCTCAACGGGCGCGGGCTTGAACATCAATCCATCGACGGCTGAGGCCAGTTGCATTGGAACGAACATCCCCATCAGGCAGAGCCGCTGGGCCGTAACCAACTTCTGGTCACAACGACCCAATACCACGGAAAGTTTGACCTCCCCTCTGTCGTCCTCGTCATCGGTGCCGGAAAAGAACGCCGACGACCGGCCATGCGAGTGCAGATCAACAACCAGATGCTCCCCTTCTCCCAAGCGTGGCCTGTCAAAGTGGATACGAGAAGCCGAAGCTTCTCGCACCCCCACTTCTCGGAAAGCGAACTCGTTGCTGACTTCGTTCCAGGTGATCCAGCCGGCCGCCTCGAGCGGACAGCTTTCTCTCGCCATTCCTGCAAAACGCTCAAACAGCGCAAGCGGGATCGGCGGACACATCCACTCCAGACTGGCAGTGACCGTGCCGTATGGCTTCACCACAGAAGAAGCCTTTGTGAGCGGCATACGTGCATACAGCCACGCTCGACGCACCTCAAGCCAGTCCCCGTTCTGCCCTGCCAGAAAACGATGCCCTGGCTGGGCCAGCGGTTCGAACTCACCGAACCGCGGCACCATCACGGTGGGCGTGAGGGCCTGTAACGCCGCATCTCGAGGGTCCATCAAACATCCCTCCCGATCTGAGCCAGAACATCCCTGACGGTCAGTTCTGTTGGCACAAGCGTATCCAGCGGAAAGGCCTTGAATTTCCCCTTGAGCATCGCGTTCCAGAACTTCGCGGAACCGCCCCTGTACTTCACAAGCAAGTTCTGCTCATGGATGTTCGGATGCGAGAAACGGCTCGAGAAGAAGCTCTCCTCCCAGTCCGCCGGATCGGCCTGGACGCCTGCACTTGGTGTCTGTGCAGAGCCCACGCAGATGCCACCACCCTTCCAGACGTTCCAGTAGGGCGCCTGATAGAGCTTGGTTCCTGGCCGAGGTCTGGACTTGCCTTTAACAGCAAAAACTCGCCATTGGCGGCTTGTGACAGCAAACACCAGGCCGGGATGCGGAACATCTGCTGTCTCGACCTGGATTTCTTTGCTTTCGAACCAGACACGTCGTGTTTGAGGCCTCATCCACCATACAAGCCATCCGGGTCCTTGCGACAGGATGTTCGGCTCGAGGAAGACAGGCCGAGCGCTTCTGGACGGATCGAGGGAGTCAAACATTTTCCTCAAACCGTCGACTGTTGCCGGCACACCAGCTTCAATCGAAAGCTCCCCCGATGAATCCACCTCCACGTCATGCACTGAGGCATAACCTGGACGATGCTGCCCGTAGAGCAGGATCGCGTGCGAGGCCCGGTATGGCACCTCTTCGGTGTTGACGCTGACTTGCATTTATTCCTCCTTTTCGCACGTATGCAGCATGACAAGAAGCTGGTCGAGCGATTTGTAAAGTTGCAGACCCAAGCGGTAGCGCTTGAGCCACTCCGCAAAGGCTTCTCGCGTGATCTTCACGTCCCATACCGAGCACAAGGTGGTGTATCCGTCACAACCTTGATTGGCATACTCGATATGGTCATCAATGACCTGCTGGACAGGATCGTCCCCATCCCAACGAATCAGAGCACCGCGATATACCGGCTCGCGATCTGTCTCCTGCGCACCGGGAAACATCGCCCCCTGATCCATTAACCGGATCACCTCGCACAATTTTTCGGCAACATCCCCGACCGTGGGATCTGGATGATCAAGCGCCTGGATAAGAGAGAAACCATCGAGCACCCTTTTCGTAGAGATCGCCCAATCGACCGGGAACCCGTCCTCATACTGCTCCGGTGAGAAACTGTATTCCTCGGGGTCTTCTCCCGAACTCTCGAGCTCTTCGATCCATTCCTCCTGGGAAGACGCTCCCCGCCAGTAGATGTACGAGGCCAGTTCTTGAACGAAAAGCGGTGACCAGCAACCCGCCGTTCTAGCCCCTGCTGTCTGCGCTACCTCAAGTGCAGTCCTACCCAAACCTGGGACCGATTCCTCGAGTGCGAGCAGCCGGCTTCCGACCAGACAGGTCTCCAAGTCGGGGTTGAGCTCAAGAGCCAACCAATAGGTCTGGGGAACATGCTCACCTTCCTCGACCGAATACCCTTCGCATCCACTCAGCGTGCTTGAAACGGCCAGGTCCAGAGGTGCAACAAAAACAAGATCACCCAAGACCGCTTCCATCAGACGCTTCAAACCCACCTTTACAAGCTCGGGCAACCGTTCCTCGGAGTCTTTCTCGGTAACAAGGCCCTCGTCGTACAACGCCAAGGCAAGATTGGCCAACGGCAACCCCTCGGATGCATGCTCAACATAAGCACCAGGGGCCGCGCAGCTTCTGGGCAGCCTCAGAGGATCATGTGAATGGCGTTGGACGGGGGCCGGAGCCGAACCGCTGACGCCGAACTCCTCTGTGAGCTTTCGACTAACTGCAAAAGTGCGGCAACGCATTTCGTCATCTCCTTATCATTAAAAACGGGAAGCACAGAAACTGTGCTTCCCGTCTCGATGATTTCGCCTTTGGAGATGGCCTCAAGCCTATCCTTCAGCGAACTCATAAATCACCCCTTTGTGCCTGCTGCACGCCGGAATTCGTAGATCAACCTGTTCCCCTTTCGCGTCGGCCCTTCGACCACCGCGCTTGTGAGCTCCGGGAAGGTTGCGGAGTAAAGATCCCGAACCTGATTTACCGACATCCCCTTACCCGGATCACCAAGACAGGTTCCGTTGTAGTGGAACTCGCGAACGGCTTCTTCAACTTGGATCGCCATGACGCCCCCTTAAAGCAGGCTGGCCAGGTCAAGCGCGGAAGAGACTTCCGTCTTGGCCTTGGCAACTGGTTGTTGAACAGCCGCAGGCTTGGCTTGCGCCTCACCCACTTCCTCAGCATCACCATCGACGTCCTCATCGCCTTCGTCAGTGAGCTCATCGAGCGTCACCGCTTTGGGCCCTGCTGCCTTGGGTGCCCCCTTGACCGCCTTGGCCGCGCTTTCCTTCTTTGCGCGATCCAGGACCGCTTGGGTTTCGGCCAGCTGCTCTGCAAGGCTCTTGTGAGCACTCACGTAGCCCGCCAGCACACCGGCAAAGCCCTCGTCGAGCTCCGCAGTGGTGCCGGAGATCACCAGGGGCGTCTTCAGCGCCGGATCACCTTCCGCTTTGGGTTTTGGGATCACCGTGACGGTGATCTGGTCACCCTCTGACGTCAGCATCAGGGTGGCGGTATTGCTCGCCAGGAACGACTTCAACGTTTCAAACATCCCATTTCTCCTTGATTTAAGGGCCTGGCCTGCAACCAGGCCTTCCTGCATTGAAAAAGGCGTTACGCCTTCCACATCACGTTCGCCGGAAGCTTCCCGGCATAGTCAAAGCCCGATACGGCCAACAGCTTCTTGACGCACTCGTCCTTCTTCTCCCCGAGAGCCTTGTCCAGATCCTTGCCCATATGTGCGGCAAGCCCGATTTGCTCGGCCACGACCTTGATCTCACTCTTGGTGAGCAACCCCAGGTAGTCGGCGTTAAGCGTCCAGTGATCCGCGAGGTTCACCTTCAGCTCGTTGAGCAGCGCGACCACCTTGTGCTCCTCGAGCCCCTCTGCGGTTGCGGCCGGCAACATGACCTTCAGCTTGGAGACAACCTCGTCGCTTGCTTCACCGACCTGGGTCAGCGCCACTGTCAAAGACAGACTGGACGACGTCCCTTGAGTGAGCTTGGCGAACGCTTTGCCAAGCTGAGTTGCGCTGATGTGACGCGCATCCCCACTCATGCAAAGGGCAAGCAGAACACGCTCCCCAACTTCGGGATTCATGTAGAGGTGCTTGGCCAATGCAGATCGCCAGACCTTCGCCCGATACTCCTTGACCCGCGTGGAGTCCTGCACCTCAGCAGCCTTCTTCTGAGTTACAGGTTTCGCAGCGGGCGATGTGTTGCTCGCTGAGCCAGTCGTTGTTGCTCCCGGGGTAGGCGCAGCGGGTTGAGCCGGTTGAGCGGCTGCAACGATCGCCTGATGATTCGCCTTCACCTTCTCGGCGTTACATGCAGAGTCGAAGCACAAGTCCTTGAAGACCTTGCCCACCTTGCCGGGCACCGCGCTGATGGCCGCCCCAAACTTGCCGCAGGAACGGCAGGCCTGAGCCTGAACATCACCGACGCCAGAACCACCTTCGGCGACGAGCTTGATGACGGTGAAGTTCTCACCGGGGCGAACAATCCTGACTTCAGGAAAGTCCTCGATAAGCCCTTTGCGAATCTCGTCGAGCGCCGCTTCGGTCTTTCCGTCCCAGCACTCACGGTTGGTGCAATGGCCATCTTCGACGGCCTCCCCAAAGAGCGCTTGCTGATTCCCGCTGCTGTGGGGGCATTGCGCACACTCCGTCTTGTCGAATACCGCCGTCGACAACGCGTTGGCGAGCTTCTGGATTTGCTGCTTGAACTCACCGACACCGACAAGCTCGGGAGCCTTGAGAAGTGCCCCAAGAACAGCGTCTTGCTTTGGTCGCGGAAGACCCGCCAACAACTCGGCGTGGCCCAACTTGATGCGACGCTCAGCGAGCGCAGAGCGAACTGCGTCCGTGGCGTTCATCAGGCCCAGGCGTTTGTCGAGGGTGGCCCGACTCCAGCCAAGGCGCCGCGCTGCATCGTCCCGATCACCTTCTGAGCGAGCCAGGATTTTCGCGGCCGCCTCAGCTTCCTCTGCTGGCGACATGTCCGCCCGCTGAACGTTTTCGATGAGCGCCAGTTCTTCGGCTTCATCGTCGTCCAGATCCTTGATGACAACGGGCATGGGGTAGTCATCCCCATGTGCCGCCTTAGCTGCCGCGTAGCGGCGACCACCAGCGACAACCTGGTACCCGCCGTCCAGCAAGGGACGAACGAGAATCGGCTGGATGACCCCCTTCTCGCGGATCGAAGCGGTCAGCTCCTCCATCTCCGCAGGGTCAAAGAACTTCCGCGGGTTGTTGCCAACGACAATTTCCGAGATCTGAACGGTTTGCATTTCCTTCTCCTGGTTGGTTAGTGCTGCAACCGGGAGATGCATCAAGCTGAATGTAAAAAGCCCGCCAGCCCCTGAAAACAGAGGCAAAGCGGGCTTTGGGATGGGCGGTGAACGTCTAGGCGTCGACCAGCTCAGTCATGCGAACCCGAACCCCAGGGGTGTTCGAGATCACGCTGTAGTCGAGGTTTTCGACGAAATCCTCAAGGGTCGCATCGCCGATCATCGAGACATCGACCTTGATGCTCAACGTCAGCGTCTGCTCAACGGCCGGCTTCGGGCTCCTGCGGGCACGTGCAAACGAGAGCGCTTCGGGTGAGATCTGTTCGAGCTCCTGCACGCCGAAGTAATCGCAGATCGACTCGCACACAGCAGTTTCGCTGGGGCCACGCCAGTCGAAGTGCGCCAGGCCGACCTCGTCCGTACGCTCCTCTCCGTCGACCAGGGCGACTAGCTCGGCGTGATCGAGCAACAGAACATGGTCGGTTGCATCAAACTCCTCCGTACCGACATAGATTGCGTCGTCGCCCTTTCGACCGCCCCATGCCTGTTTTGTGAAGCTGCCGATGATCTTGCGGTTCGTGAACACAGCAACGCACTTACCCTCCGCATTTTCGACCGATACAGTCGCTTCCCCTTGAGGATCGACATAGCCAAAGACCATCTCGGCCATGTCCACCGCGGCCTCAAGCGCAACAAACTCGCTGTACAGGCCACCGTTTTCCATCACAAAAAACATGATCAACTCCTTTTTTCGTATGAGAAAGAACTGCACCAGAGGAATGACACGGGGCACATGCGAAAAAAACCGCCCTCGCATCGACGGTTGGGGGTCTGAGATCAACTCACGGACAAGGCGCGAGCCTCTTCGATCAGCGTCATAAGCGCAGCATGCGAATCCTCGTAGCCGTCCGAAGGCGAAGAGCACTCGTTGACCGGCTCACCGGCTTCGTTCGACCAGTCCCACAGGCTCAGCCGTGCCATGGACTCGATGAACTGGCGGGCGCGGACCTCGGCGGTCTCGCTTGCCTTGACGCCAAAGTAGTTCAGCAGCGAGTCGATCCGCTGACGTGCCGTGAAAATCCGCACGTTGGTGTGCTTGAGGTATCCAGCGAACCAGAACTCCTCATTGCTCACGACCAGTGAATCGAGCTCCACACGTTCCTGGTTCTCGGGGTCGTCGGCCTCCTCATCGGATTTCGCCTCCTCCTTGAGCCAGACCGTGCGCGCGTCAAAGACCTCGATCTTGTGCGCTTCGGAAGCGCTGACCATGCGCGACAAGGCGGCGATCCTGGCCGCAGCCTTCTCGTCGATCTCGAAAATGGCCTGCTCAGGGATGTCCGCATAATCGGCATCGGAACGGACATCGGTGACAAACTTCAGTGCCTTCATGGTGTAACTCCTCAGTGAATGGGTTTGTGCTGCACTGAAGGGGATACCGCTGACGGGCTCGTAAAAAACTAAAGCCCGCGTCCTGTGAGGATGCGGGCTTTGAGTATCGAGGGAGGTTGTGGTCCAGAAAGACTACTTCAGCCCCACCTCCTTGGCGGCAAACGCGAGTTTGCTGAGAAGCTTGGAAGACAAACGCCCTGCCACTTCCTGAGCGCCACCCCGGGCGAAGTAGCTCGCCTCGAGTGGCAACCAATACATCTTCCGGAGGCAGAACTTCGTCGTTTTTTCGAGCCGAAGATCAGCAGGCGTCACCACAAACTCCCCTCTGCCGACACGATCGACGTTCTGACTCGTCCCGTAGGCACAGAGCACATCGATTTGACCGTCGTGCTCATCGACTGCCATCACGAGCACAGGCCGGAACTTGCTGCCGGGACTGCAAACCTCCTCAGTCTCGGGCATCCAAGCCCCTACGACTTCCCCCGGGCAGGGGGATTCAAGTTGAGACATAGCTCATCCTCCCCTGCTCCAGGTTTGAACACTCCCGAGTGAATTAGGAGTTCCGTGATGGAGTTGATCTTGGCTCCCTCTGGCACTTCCTTCAGGCCGTAGTCCCCAAGATGCTCCGCAATGGCGCGTCGGATTAGCATCTCGGGCGTGATTCCCAGTTCGGCCGCCCTCGACTCGATGTGCTCCGGCGTCGTCTCGTTGTCGGAGAACGTCACAGTGAAAACAGTTGGCATGATCAAACCCTCCTTCGGGTTCAAGCATACTCCGGTGGATCTGATGTGCGAAAAACTTGCCATTTTCTTCTCCTGTCATTGCCCTTCTCCTGCGAGTTGGATCTGCAGGCTAGAGATGCAGTGACATCAATCGGAATCCGATCCATGTGGTGCTATACGTAAAAACGCCCCTCCAACGGTGGAGGGGCGCAGGAAACTCGGATCAGGTCAGTGTCGCCACCAACAGAACCATGAAAGCAAGTCCTCGAGCAGGCTGTCGAAGGCCTCAAACGCATGCAGGCCGTGATCGAAGAGATCGAACCCTGGCTCCTCGTCATCGATCATCGCTTTCTCCTTAGTAGCGCTTCACGTAGTTCACGCGAAACCAATCGCCGCCGTTGATCACGGGGTCCGTTCGATAGACATCAACCACGAAGCCTGCCTTTCGCAGGTCCGACGGCATGTTCTGACGCCCCCACCGCTCTGCCTGGCTACGCGTCATGGGCTTTTCAAGCACACCGCAGCCCACCTTTACTGGCAACCGTTCCATCACGCTGCCTCCTTCAAGTCATACTCACGATCGAGCGCATCAACTGCCGCATGAAACGCCGCAGCATCGAGCTTTCCGATGTTGTAGGCGTAGACCAGCTCAACGAACCGCTGCCCCTTCTGGAAGAGTGGCTGAAGGGCCAATTGATCAAGCACCTGGACGGGCCAGCGGTAGCCGTCCCGGACCGCCTCTTCGAGCGCGGCCTCCGGGGTTGCGAACACCTGATGCCCATGAAAGCCGTTCTGGCGAAAGCTCACGAGCCGACTCTTACCGCTCCCGTCCGGCTCGGGAAGGATCGCCACATAGGCAGGCTCTTTCTGGGTGGCACCTTCAGGAACATTGGAGAGTTCCATCCCCTCCGCACCGCCCCTATCCCGCATGAGGCGCTCCACCAGACTGCGGTTCTGCGCCCTTCTTCTGGCTGCCTGCAACAGCAGCGCTGCGACGCCGCGGTCGCCCTCGCTCTTACACTCCAGCGCAAGGGCGAACTCTTCGCTATCGATCTTCATGATGCTCTCCTGTTTGTTGTTGAACTGCATGGAATGACATGCAGGGAGGCACCATAGAAAAAAGGCCGGTGACAATGACGTCAGCCGGCCTTTCATTTAGATCAAGAACGGCACCTTCAGACTTTGTGCCAACCGATTCGCTGCTTCCAACGCCAACTGGTTCGCCCGATCGCCAAAGATGGCGTTGCACCACCAGTTCGCCTTACGGACCATCTGCTCGCCTTTACCCGAAAATGCAACTTGAACAACAGATTTGGCCCCATTGCCCTCTTGCGTTACCGTAACGGAAGCGGGCTCCAGATCCGCTGGGATTCCAAGGCATTCGCGGTCGTAAGTGATCCTTGCAAGCACTGCCACCCTTGCGTAGGCCTCTACGGCCGAGCGAATCCGGGCTTCAACGGACTCTCGGGTTTCAAAGATGCAAGTCTCGAGAAGGGTCACATGATCAAGCTCGTCCACGACGGGGGCGTACATCACGCTCATCCCATCAGGAACCTGAGTAGCAAAGGCCCCATCGTCATCAGCAAACTCAACGATGCCCTGCGTATATTGACCATAACCGGATTTCACACGCACACGACCTTCGATCAGATCCTCATACGTCGTTTCCCACGCGATCGGCATCCCCTCTCCATACTCATCTGCAAGATCAGACACAGTCAGCTGCACTTTCATGGCTGGAGGGCGACATGACGTGAACCGCAGATTGGGAGGTGGCAGCTTATCAAGCCTTGTAACAGAAAATGGCCTCATTCCCATCCTCGGCGCAGGTAGGGCCGAAGTCATTTCAGTGGACAGATCAAGAACATCCATGCCCAGAAGTTCTGCTCCCTTCAGCTTAAAAGCATCGCGAAAAGTTGCGGTGCGCGAAGCTTCTCGGAACAGATCTACAACGCCTCGTTTAGCAGCACTTTCTGAACTGAGAACCCCTTGATGAATGACCTCCCTGCACCACATGTTGAAAGCAATATGAAGGGCGCTCCAGGCATAGAAATCCCACTCCTCCGCATCATTTTCTTCCCGCATGGTGGACACAACATTCACCGCAACCACGGCAGGCAGATCAGCCCGCAAACTCAATAGCCGAACCATTTCAAAGCTCCTCTTCTGAAATCTTCAAAGCCGCCCCCTTGAGCGTCTTCGACACACAGACACGCTGTCCCTTCATCGTGAAGGCCACGTATTTCCCCGGGCGCCCCATCACTTCACCCACACGCTCAGGTGTCTTGCTGCTTTTCAAGGAGGAACGGACAAGCCACCGGCCCTCCTGAACCAGCTCAACGAACACGCCAGCCAAGACCTCTTTTCCGAAATCCATATTCGAACTCAATGAAAAACCCGCAGTCTCGAATTGAATCGAAATCTACGGGTTTGGTATCAGTAGAGGATGAAAGCGGCCACGAAGCCGACAATCAACCACCCAAGCACGTCTTGTCCGAGACCAGACATCCTTTGCTTCCTGATCAGGGTGATAGCCCTGAATCTACTCGCCGGCGCCATGCCGATATCGCCAAAGCACAGAGCCCTTTCCAGCCTCGCAAGCCCCTTACGCCTCATTCCTTCGGGACAAATCGAAAGAGCCGCAATCGAGGCAAATACAAGAACGCGTGACATTTCTTTCTCCTTGGTTAGAACTGCACTGAGCTATGCCGTTTGAACCATGAGAAATCAGGGCACGTACTGACGCTGCTGAACGACGTCGACGAGCTTGGGTACAGCTCCATCCTCATCAAAAACAAAAACGAACCCAGGCAGCGCATACCGCCCACCATGGATCGGGCTCGTTCGTAGTGCAGCGCTGGCCAACCGGTTGAGCCAAGGCAAGAACGACTCTCTAGGCTTCCGAGTCCGCTGCCACGAGGCCTTGTGATAGCGCTCAAGCCTCGCGAGCACCTTCGGCTCGATGAGCACGTCGCTTTGCAACGCCATGCGCCTTTGCATCTCCTGCTCGGCAAGATCTGCCTTGGTGTGCTTCTCAAGCACCATCCAACGCAGGTACCAATAAGGGAGCTCCGCGTAAGACTGCCCCTTGAACTTCCCAAAAGTGACGACTGACGACATCTCTGATGACCTCCTTGTGGTTGATGTGCAAGGAGGGAATGCGAAGCGAGGGCAGGGAAAACGGGCACAAAAAAAACCGCCTCAGAAAATGACTTTCTGAGGCGGCGGTGTTACATCATCACTTCACAGGGGCGTATCGAGCAGAGACGATCTTCTCGATGGCTTCCCGCTCAGCTTCCGGTGATCGCGCCGTAACAGCGGCGTGGAGGGCTCCGTTGAGGCAAGCCAACACTTCTTCCGTGGCGCCTCGAGCACTGGCATCCGCAAGCGAACGACCATTCGCCAGCAACATCTTTCCCCAGCGGATGAGGCCGCGGGTCGAGATGGTAGTGGTCATTTCGCCCTGCTTGAAGGCTTCCCGAACGTCCCCAGCCACCTCAACGAGGAGCTGGATGAAAGGACCGGCAAGATGCTTGCACTTCGCGTGCAGAATCTTGCTTTCCTCCATCGGGGTCAGGTAGTCCACCGTCCCCACAAGGAAGCGATCTAGCAAAGCAATGCTCTGCCGCTGAATGCCCCGGTAGTTAGCGGCATCCATGTCGTGCGCCACAGCGTTAGCCGTGAATGCGACCCGAAAATCCGGGTGCGGCTGAACCATTTCACCCGTTTCAGGCACCAAGAGCGGCGCCCCATCCAGGATCGTGTTCAAGCCACCGACTACGGCTGGATGGAGGAAGTTGCCTTCATCCAGAAGCAGGATACCCCCTACCTTCATGGCTGCCAGTAGTGGGCCGTCAGCCCACTTCCACTCTTGGCCGCCACCAGGTACGGACGCCATGCGCCAGGCGCCGACGAGCTCCTGAAACTCCATTCGCCCGTGGCAAGCAACACGAAAGAGCGGCCACCCGGTGCGAGCCGCGAAGACCTCGACCATCGAGGACTTCCCAGATCCAGTAGGACCAGTCAGCATCAGATTCTTGCTCACCCCGGCCCACACCCATGCCACCAACAGGCGTGCATGAGCTTCGGTGAAGCTATGGGACGGGTTATCTGCGGGCGTGAACGGCCCCGATGTCCTTACAGGAACCGCCCTTTGAGCTGCCTGGGGGTCCTTGAAGGCAGACCCAAAGATGTTGCCAAGCTTCTCCGTTACTGCTGTCGTTTGTGACATTTGAATCTCCTTGTGTTTAGGGCTGCAAGGAGAGATGGCAAGAAGGTGAAGTGAAAACTGAACGTGCGCGAAAAAAACACCCTCTGCCGAAGCGAGAGGGTGCGAGGGGTGACACTGATGTTAATCAGTGCAAGCTCCTGGCGATAGGCTCACCAGTGCGACCACTCCTCATCACTGCAGGGAGCAATGATGCTTGAGGAGCAACAACCGGCTCGATTTTCCGTTGGCTCTTACGAGCCCTGGACATGATCGGTTTGTCATGAGCAAGCTGAAGCTGCTCAAGAGCGAGAGCAAGCTTCTTGCTCTCTTCTTCTGCGCGCCTTACGGTGCGCTCGAGCTCGGCGATACGCCGTTCATCTGCTGAAGGGGCCTCGCGACGATTAGCTGTCGGTTGGCGCTTCTCTTTGTCTCCGTCGAGATTCCTCCGAAGAGCTTGCTGCAGCTCGCGAAGCTGAGCACGCTTCCTGTCTCTGCGCGATGTCATGAAAAGACGAAGCGACAAGAGCGCGAGGGCACCGATGACTACAAAACTGAGTAATGACACGTCAATCTCCTTGGGTTAGGTCTGCCCTCAGAGATGTGCGTAGCACGGTGATAAAAAAGGGCCCAAGCGATTTCGCTTGAGCCCTCGTGGTTGGATCAGGCTACCGCTTTCGCGACAGCACCAAAGACCGCTTGCGAAAGCCGGTCAGCACTCATTGCCCGGTCAAAGGCAACCTCCTCTTCGTTGAGCATTGATTCGAGGGCGTGGCCCATTGAGCCAATGAACACGACCGCGATCTGGATTCCGTTCTGGCGGGCAAACCTGCACCCAGCCATCAGCGAATCGTGATCGTTGGGCTCGCCATCTGTGACGACAACCAGGATGCGCTTTTCCTCCTCGCGCTCCGTCATACGGATAAGAGCTTCTTCAACCGCATCGCCCGTCGCGGTGTCGCCCGAAGAACCATCATCCCAACGGTGAGCAGAGAGCGGCTCATCGAACTCCTTGAGCACGCACACGTGATTGGCGAACGCGATCGAGAGGAACGGCACCTCGTAGGTCGACAGCACTGAAGCTAGCGCGAAGTGCGTCTCATAGGCGGCTTCCTGTGCGGTCGTTTGCCCGCCCGCAGCCCTTGAGCCCCCCTCGGTGAGCGGCATCGTTGTCCACATCGACCCCGAGTAATCGACCAACAGGGCGACCGCAGTGTTGGTGCCTGCGGTTTCTTCCTTCTTGAGGAAGATTTTCAGGTCACCACGCGAAAGCCTCTCCGGTGCACTGTGAGAGAGCTTGCGCCCGGTGTAACCGTCCCACAACGATTCTTCCACGGTCGACTCGATCAGGCTTGCAAGGCGGGTGCCCAGCTTCGCCTTGAGCTCGTGCCGCTTCAGATACGCCCTGACCTGCCCCTGGTCCTTGACGCCATTGGTTCGACTTGCGTGTTGCGTCCGAGCACCGGCGCCCATAACCTGATTGGCACCCATTTGTTGCCTCAGCATGTCTTCCATGCTGACCGAACTGACCGACTGCGCCTTGAGCGCCTGGCGCATCGCAGCAGCTTGCTCGCCCGAGTCACCTTCTTCCCCTTGAGAGGAAAAATCGCCAGCGTCCGCCTCCCCCCTTTCGTCAGAGTCACCTGCCTCAGAATCACCCTGGTCGCCCTGAGACTCATCTGAGTTAGAGGAATCATCTTCGCCCCGATCGTCAGACGATCCCGGCGACGAATCCTCCCCATTCTCATCTTCCTCACCAGAACCCGACGAGGACGAATCCTGCTCCTCCTCATCACCTGCCCCAGACGACGGCGACGAATCACCCTCATCTTCGTCCTGCCCTGCCTGAGAGGGGACATGGGATTCGTCCTCCTCATCTTGCGATGACTTGGACTGCTGCTTTTGCTTCTGTTGTTCCTCCTGCTTTTCCTTCTCCTCGGCAGAAGTCTCCAGTAGCTCATAGACTTCCCACGCCAAGGCCGAAGCCTCGTCCGTGGATGTGAGCGTTGCAGAGCGGTCAGCAAGTTCGAAAACCGCCTCGATCAGCTCGTCACCAAACACGTCCTCGGCAAGAGTCCGCCACTGGCCAGCCATTTCATCTAAGCAGTGCTGCTTCAGGTGCCGACTGCGAAGCCCCATCACAAGCGCCCTGCACAAGATGTCGGCCGGCTGATACTCCTCGTCTTGCTGTGGAGCATCAAGGATGCCCCGCGCTGCGAGACCGTTGGCCGCATCGAAGAGCATTCGAGCCGCCCCAGGAAAGATCCTGGCCAATGCCAACTCGATCCGTATGTCCTCGAACACGTTATCGAGGGCGCGAACAAGGACGTTCCCTTTCGAGCTGTCCTTGAACTCGGTAAAGCGGCAGTGCGCCGCCTCATGCGCGACCAGCCCGTACAGAAGGATCATGTCCTCCTCTGAGCCAGTCGTTGCGAGGTTGGGCAGATAGATCACCTTGCCCGTCGTCGCTGCTGTTTTAATGTTGCCGAAGACGACCTGGACGCCGAAGCGACGCCCCAACATGGTTGCTACGAGGCGAAGCGCCTCCTTACGGTTCTGCTTGAGCATTTCAGACTCCTGTTGGTTACGGCTGCAGGAGCGAGATGCGGCGAGCGTTCTATGAAGGCAACTCGAGACGAGCAGCCAAGTTAATCGCGTCTACTACAGTCGTAACGATGGCGGTCGCACACGTAGCCAGCATCAGGTTCACGGGAAAGCCAAAGTTTTCGATCACTGCGCCATCCGAGCAGGTCAACAACCCCTCGTCATTGCAAAGATGGGTAGACGGGTCAATTCTCAACATCATTGGTCGCCGATCCTGACATATCCCAATCACAGGGATACCAGAACTCCAGGCAAGTCCGCACTCAAAAGCAGTTCCGGAATCCGGTTCGATTGAGCTTCTGAAGGGCTTCAGGTTTGCAATCACCACATGGGCTTCGCGTATTTTCGCTACATTTTCCCTGAAAATAACATTCGGATCGCTGATCTCATCATCGCCGGGAAAAAGAGGGTATATATTTTTCGCCTCACACACCTCCCTTAAAAACTCTTTCTTCCTTCGATAGCCCGCAAAGAATAAGTCGGGACCGGCAAAATAGACTAGCTTGCGCATAAGGCCTCCGAAACAGCAATCCAAACTAACTGACCGTCTTTGTTCTTACCCAACTCAATAAAACCCGGCGCTGCATTTTCTGCTAACACAGAAAACTGTTCGTCCGTTAAACCCAAATCAGCCGCTTTGTACCATTTTAATCCGCGCTTTTCTAAATACGGCTTACCTTGCATCGCTTTGAGAACCAAAGCAAGCGCCTCCGGCTGATCTTTAATATTGCCTTGACACTCTTCTGCGAACGCACTTAGTTTTTCTTTATCTTTTTTTCGTAGTTTTTTCAACTGCTTTTCTTTGCGCTCGCGATCCATCTCATCTTCCTTTTCAACGATCATTACCGCTTTTTCTTCAGCCTGCTTTTCGATGACTTTCGAAAGCTCATGCATCACATCCTCATCGAGGACATCATCGCTTCCAGGTTGATCAGAAGCCTCGTTGGCCCCAGAGAGGCCACCTTCCTCGTCAGTCATCTCAAGATCGTTCTCAAAGCTTTCGTTCTGAATGGCACCTCTTTCACCTGAGATGAAATTGTCGAGAGCTGCACTAACAGCGGCAGATGTTTGTTCAGCGGGTTCTTCAGAAAGGGATGATGCCCCGTCTGGTGCTACCTTTTCCTGGGCATTGTTTGGCTTCACTTCAGCCGCAGGAGAGGAAGCCTCCGCAGGCGCTTGATCTTGTGCGCCGCCGTCATTGACTTGAGCTACAGCCGAGTTGTCTTGCCCGATGCCCTCAGCGGGAAGATGCGCATCTTCAGTGTGGACCTCAAAAAGCGCAGGGTGGTCGAACAGGCTGGAGAGCCCGGGGAGGATGTGTTTTGGCATGATCACAACAGCACCACGCCACGTTGCCACATGCTTCCCGTTCGAAGCATTAAAGAACGAAACCGAATAGGTTCTGAGCGGAGGCGCAGGATTTGATGAGGAACGCATGTTCGGGTTAGGGTCGAACAAAACTTCCTGGTCAGCAAGCACTTCGAGGAGAGCCCTCTTCAGGTCTTCAGTTGGATTGACGGCCAGCTTTTGGCCGAGAAACCGGAGAAGTTCACGCTCTTTGAAAACAACGATCTCACCTCTCTTCTGGCCTATGGTTTGCGCCTTGTTACTCCCATTGACGCGACCAGGTTCGGAAGTAAGCTCCTGAAAAGCCGCCCAAAGGCGAGTCATGAATTCCACCGTTTGCTGTCCGGTTTGAACCGATGGAGCTATGCCAGATTCGATTTGGCCTGCGGACCGATCTGCCGCAATCAGTAGCTCCATCAAGGCGTGCGTACGATCGTCATACGCACGCTGCCCCTTATCGAGGGGGAAAGACTGAGGGCGATGGTAGTATCCGACGGCTCCAAGAATTGCCTCCTGGTCGCTTCGTGGGATCTGCCAAAATTCGTCGAGTTTTGTCACCATAAGCGCTGAGACGCTATCGTGCTCGTGAGTTTCTTTAAGGACTTCACCCGTCTTGGGATCGCGCAGGAAGGTTTTTAGCTTCCCAATATCATGAGCGAGCGCGATGATACCTACTAGGGGGTCCGCGGGATCAAAGGTGTAGCTGGTGTCCCGGAGGGCTGTCACCAAATCACCCTTCGGCGTCTTCAATCCCTCATAGGTCCAAGTAGGCGCGATAACGATCGCTCTTTCGCAGACCAACAGCGAATGTTCCCACAGAGTTTTTCCTCCATGACCTCCGCGAACGTGAGACGCAGGCATCTTCGGGTCAGATAGCAGGATGCGAAGAATCTGCTTTGCGAGACGGTAATGTTCGGGGTGCGCTCTCTTGAGATATGAAAGCCACCGATCAACTGAATCCCTCCCCGTTTTTTGTGGAACGTTCTGCGCCATGGGGATGTGATATGGAGGAATGGGAGGTGCCCCAAGGGAGCAGCTCAAACCACGAACCCTTTTCCCCTTTAAATACTTGCTCAAAAGATATTCGTTAATGATGTAGGCAGAAACGACTATGCCAATGGCGATGAAGATGGCAAGACTGATGGAAGACCCTGCCTCTAGCACGTAGCTAGACAGTTCTTCTGTTCCATTCCATGAGCCATCAAATAGCCCATAGAGCGTTAGGCAAAACCACCAGAATGAAGTCACCAAGGCAACGGACTGGACAAGTTTGTAGCGCATTCCACACAACCCGAAAAATGAAAAAGGGGGCCTAGCCGATAAACCGGCGCCCCCTTGTCTCAAAACCAACCTTTCTCAAAGCGTATCGAAAAGCGCTTGCGCCTCTGCGTCACTCACTTCGGCCACCGGAGACTGCTTCGAACCGCCCCCGGCCAACAAGGCTGCCTTCTGTTGCTCAATCCGGCGAGCTCGCGCTTCCGCGCGTTGGCGCTGGGAGTCCTGAAGCTCTTGGCGCATCTTGACCATCCACTCCGGAGTGACCTTGATTTCATTCTTGGTCGTTACCCCAGGCGCGGTTGTACATTCAATGAAATGGATCTTCCGTACGGGCTCAATGCCCGTTTCAGGATCAATCGGCTCTCCCGTCCTTTTCACGTCGGCCAGTAGCCGGCCAACGATCTCACATGCGGCGCCACGCATCACGCGCTCATACACAGCCGATGCCAAACGCCCGTAGTAGCGAACCGGGATCAGTTGAGACTCATCCTCTTTTTGTCTGAGCAGAATCTCGCATCGCGCTCGAATTCCCTTTTCAGGGTTCGGGGCCCGGAAGCGTGTCGCAGCGATGATGCCGGCCAGACGGACCATATTGCTCGAGTCAGAAAGCTTGTCGTCCCTGCCGCTAAAGAGCTTGACGCCGTGGTCCTCGAAGTTCGTCGTCGGGGCACCTGCCACTGGAATCTTGTCAAACGCCGAATCGATCGGCATGTCGAGAACGGTTGCCACATCGAAGCCGACTGCGGTCGCAACAACAGTCCGAATCGGCTCCTTCGTCACAGGGTCTTCGCCGATGATCTTACCGGTCAGGTTGCAGATCGCTCGAAGCGGCTTCAGATCGTGAAACTGAGGCGGGATCTCGTCGTTCTTTCGCAGAACAAGGTCGAGGTTATGGTTATCCAGGTTGGTCTGCTGGATCTGGAAGTGACGACCATCTCCTGCCTTGCGTCGCAGATACCCAGCGAACCACCCCACATTCAAGAAGCCGTCAGGGTACTGGTACAGGGCTGCGATACGTCTGCGCTCTTGTGAAAGCATGATGATTCCCTATTTCGTGGCATCGGAAGTGTTACATCTAGGATAGATGATAACTCGACGCCACCAGATTGCAAGCAATCCAGGGCATACTCGCAGGAACCAGTTGCAAACTGTGCGTATCTGTGATCATCGGATCGGCGCCGACGTCGTAACCAAACGCTACAAGCTGAAGAAAAATCCTTCCTTTCAGACGAAGGAAGGAAGCACAGAGCGCCTTTTTTGCGCATACAATGACCATGCAGAACGCAAGGTGTGATGGAAAACAAGGAACCAATGCAAGACCGTACAGGCCGTTTCCGGACGGGAGCCTGTTTTTTTGCATCGGTACTACATGCATCCCAATCCACCAAGAGAGAATTCGACCCAAAGACTTAACATCGGAAATAACATGACCAAGGATATCCCCAAGGGGAAGCCGCTGATTGACGCCATTCATAAACGTAAATGGGAGTTGGGCGTAACAACACAAGACGCCGCAGCTGCAATCAATCTTTCTCCGCCTTATTTCCAAGCAATGCTTTCAGGAACAAGGCCGATTCAGAGCATGTCTGATGAAGCCAAGCGCCTTCTTGCGGAATGGCTTGGAGTAAGTACGGTCGATGTTTATATCCTGGCCGAGATTTTGGAACCCAACGACTTCCTGATTGAGCAGGATCTTGGGGATCGGATGCGTCTTACTATTCAAAAGATAAGTGAAGACCCAACCGTAAGTCAGTTTGCTCCAAGCAAGGACGAGTGGGACATCCTTTCGGACAGAACAAAATTCTTTATCTGCATGATCTACGAAAGAATGTACGAAACTGAGATACTTAGAAAGATACAGCGAAAAGAGTGGGTTATTGAAGAGCCCAAGACAAAGAGATCTCGGACGAAGAAGAAAGACGCCGACGCAGAACAGAGCTCTTCCGGCGAATGAACCGCATATAGTTTTTATCGCGGTGCAACGAGATACCCGCAGAGCAACAAAAAACCCCGTCACAAGCAATACAGGCTTGTGACGGGGTTAGGTTTCTAGAACCAAGCTTCCTCTGCTGCACTCTGAAGCATTGCATCAGCGATTTCAGTCTCAGCCTCTGTCGTTCGCTTCGTAGAAGCTTTTGCCGCAGGAGCCTTCTTCTGCAAAGTGATCTTGAATCGCTCAGAGTCATCCTTGCGGAACTGCTCAGCAAGCATAACGAGATCGATGCCGTGGTGCTCCTTCACGCTCTCGAAAAGCGCGCCGTAATCCACCGCTCCCTTGCTTGAGTACTTGGTGGCGACGATGCCGCAACCTTCGTACGACGACTCTCCATTAGCTGCAAGAAGGTTCTCGATGTCTTTTGCACGCGCATCGAGGGTTTCTTTTGCCATGTCGTACTCAAGCTTCGCTTGACGCCATGCACTTGCTGCATCGATCCAAGCATCGGTCGCAGGGATGTCATCGTTGATGACAGCCTCCCTGAAAGTCTTTGCTTCAGCGTACAAACGCTGCTGCTCCAGCGGATCAGACTGCACGGGGATCTTGATCCCCTTCCCCGCCCAATAGACCCAGAAGTCCATCGAGAGGATCTCGCCATTCGATGCAAACATCTGCCACTGCATCTGGGCGAGATAGTAAGCAGGGATTTCACCGGCTTGCGCGGAAACCCATAGCTTCGGCGCATCCCCGTAGCGGGAGTATGGGCACTTGATCTCAACGGCTTTTGTGCCCGTCAAGGTCAAACCATCGAGACTGGCAGCAACCCACGGAATGCCATCATGTTCGATGCAGCACGGCTGGGCATAATCGCCATGATCCTGAATCCAGGCAGCCAAAGCCTCATCTTCCGTCTCTACGCCATGCGCCATAGCAGGGTTCATCTTGTCTGGCTCCCTGCGGCCGGTCATCTCTTCCCACAACTGATACCTCGACTTGAAGGGCGAGATGCCGGCGATCACGGCGATGTTGCTTGCAGTGATTCGCGGGCCGTCAATGTCCTTTCCTGCCCTCCAGTCGTGCCACTCCTGGCTACGCTGGTCGAGTTTAACGATCTTCATAACGATTTCCTCCTATTAAGGTCAGTGATGCGGGGAGGAAATGCGGGTACTAAAGGAAGAAAACGTGCGGGAGGCGTCAACGCGCTGCAGGCTGGCAGGAGGCATCGCACGGAATGAGGTATTTTCCCTTATCGTCTTTGGCAAGGATGTACCACCGTTTTGTCTGGAGCTCGGGCATCCCCTCCCAGACAGGCCGAGAGAAGTTATGTCCCACATTGGCGAGGCTGATCTCACCTTCCTTTTTCGAATAGGTGATGAACACCTCAGGAACTTCCTTCTTCGCCTCAAGCGCCGACGCGACTTTTGTCCCAGCAAACGCACCGACTCCAACCTTGACGACCGCATCAACCGGCACCTTGAACCAGGGAACAAACAGTCCGAGATCAGGGTTACTTACGTCGAATTTCACCTCTTGCAGATAGACCAGGTCGCGGCCTTGTGTGTCTTTGGTCATCGAAGCGCACCCCATAGCAAGCGCAGCCAAGGCTAAAGCCAGAGCCGCTGTGACCTTAATTTTCATTTTCTGCTGCATCTCAAAATCTCCAGACGAAAAAAAACGCACACACTCAAAGAATGAGCATGTGCGTTTTGGTTATTACATCGGAAGTGAATCAGCAGCAACTTGCTGCTTTGCACCACCTTGGCGTTCAGCCTTCTCTTCACCAGTCTGAAGACTGATGAACTTCTCGCCCTGGGGACGCTCTTTGCCGGCGCCAACTTCGCGAACGAAGCCGGAAAGCCAGACTTTGCGGCCGCCGCCGACCTCAAGGTCGCCGTTGTAATACGGCACGTCGGAGTCAGACACTGCCTTGTTGCGCGCCTTCTCGAGACGCTCCTTCGCTTTCGATCGTTCCTCTTCAGTCATTTTGAAGAGGGTGCCACGAAGCCCGCCTGCAACCGAAATGATGTAACGGCCGTCATGGACGGCACACTCAATCGGCAAGCGCCCAAAGGCCCCGGGGCTATAGGAACCGTCCGGCTGACGTACATCCTGGGCGGACAAGTGTCCAGCCAGAACGACGGCCGCTTTGACACCTTTACCGACAGGGATCTCGCGGGCTTTCGTCTTTTCCTCAGCTGTGAGGGTGAACATGGCGCCTTGAAGGGCCGAAGTGATGGTGATGATGCTCATAATCTTCTCCTGGTAGGTAGTTGAACTGCACGAGTGAGATGCAGTTCGTCGATTGGTAAAAATTGAATTTCACATGCAACGCTGCATGAACCTACTTTAATCCTATCAGAATGTACAACCGAGCTAGGCTCCTTCAAGGTTCTGCTCTTTCGAGAGCTCATCAATCAGCTGCTGCTTACGTGTCAGCAGCCACTCCTGAACGCCTTTCTCCAGGCGCACAGCAGCCGCGCCCCCCCTGTACCCCTTGATGAGCTCGAAAGTCGATACCCACCATGCCTGAACATCCACTTGTCCCTCGTTTTTGAGACGAAGCGCCTTCTTTGCCCACGACTTGCACTCGCAGACGTGCCTGAAGTCTTCCGAATAGGTGTCGCCCTTGTTTTCCATTTTTCGCTCCTGTTGAGACTGCACAGGAGAGATGTCAAAGGCCAGTAATGAAAAGCCCGCCGCTCACAATGTGGTTTGTGAGGGCGGGCGAGTGGGTGCTAGAACCAGGCTTCGGACACAGCATCTTCTGGCAGCATATAGTCCTCTGCCGTGTACTGAATCACTGATGACTCATCCAGGTTCCGCAAGGTGGAAAAGGAGATCTCCGCCTCGGTGCCAGCATAGTTCGAGCGGATGTTCTCGCTGAAGTACTTCCCCCTACTGGAGGACTTCTTCCAAGCGGCCCATACGTTTTGAGATACACCATCGTAGACGTAGCCGCTGCCGCTTGAGAACACAACACCCAGCCTTTGCTTGAGGACGTCGTATCCGGCAGTGGCTACCGAGCTCGAGGCCATCTTGTAGCCCTTGCTGAACTTCACCTTCATGCCACCCTCCGTCGCAACGAAGCCAGCAGCACGTCATTGATATCTCCGTCCTTGGGGCAATCGACCCATGCACGAATTCCCTCAGACTGAAGTTCACTTGATAGGTCTGCTGCTGCAGTCTGACCTGGTCCATCAGGGTCGAACTTGATGATTACAGTCCGATCTGCAAGGAGCGGATTCCATGCATGGTTCCACTGCCGGCAACCTGGAACAGCAATCACCTCGTCCTCGTACCCCATTGCCACAAGTGACAACAGGTCTATCAGACCTTCCACCAGCGCAACCGTACCCCTGCCTTCGTTCCATCGCCACGGCATGAGTACGCTCCCATGTCGCAGCGCCTTTGGCCCGTATGACTCACCAGGGAGGCGACGGAATTCAACCGCATCATTACCGGGAAACCCGAACATGATCGGTCGATAGACGATAGCAGGGAGCTTCTTTTCCGGACTAAGCAACCCGCTTGCCAACAACAGTTTATTTCCGACAGTGCGAGCCACCTGGCTTGCTGCGATTCCCACATCGGACGAGAGCATCCGGAGATACCCTTTATCGTGAGCCTCCCTCAACAGCGGCATTGGCAGTCCTCGCTCCTGTGTGAGGTAAGTGACTACGTTGTAGTCCCAGTACCCAACCTGAGCATCCAGTAGCTTCTGCATTGCCTCAGCAACCAAGCCAGCGTCCGGAGACGAAGGAATGGCCGCTCTCCTACTATGGCGAAACGGGACAACAACCCGTGCGTCTCCGGCAAGCTTAGCTGCTGCTTCCTTGTGAGAGCAGCGGTAGTACAAAGCCGCTGCCTCAATCACATCTCCATGTGACCCACACGCGAAGCACCGAAAAAACTCTCCTTTCCCAGAAAGAGTCGTCTTTCTGGAATCGTGCTCACTTGGACCGCAGTGAGGGCAGCTGGACCAGCGAGGCCCAGTTCTTGTCTCCACCGGCTCCCCCAGTATTGATGCCAAGAACGACGACAGCGGAACTTGCTTCCTGACTTCTTCGTACATGTTTCATCTCCTTATTCAGGCGTTGATCTGCACGAAGGTAATGCGACCTCAACGATAAGAACTCGACAGGTGTGTTGGCGACCACGGTGTCATTTTCAGAAGACGACTGCACCAGTTGATTGGGCGTAATGGCTGTTGTGCAGCCAGCTCCTGACAGTTCAATATCAGAAGTGATCTGCACCAATCTCGACTATGCTCAATACTCGTGTGCACCAAAGCGAGGTGAGC
>WPCI01289285.1_pt1 | contig 66683 bp, 56 predicted proteins | sample 5399871 | NCBI WGS metagenome assembly WPCI01 (sample SAMN12869469, study PRJNA574797) | sludge metagenome | isolation source: wastewater treatment of pH7 | place: China:Beijing | collected 2019-05-20 | reverse complement strand
CCCTCGCTGTCATGCTTGGACTCGCTGGCACGCTCCAGGTTCTTATCATCTGGAATGAAGTTCATATCGGTCATCGTTTGCGGGCCTTCGGATCGAGTGCATCACGGACGACGTCGCCCATCATGATGAAGCTAAGAACGGTTAGTGCAAGAGCAATAGCCGGGTAGAACAAGACCATCGGCTTGGTCCTCAAGGCGGCCTGGGCAGCGCTAATGTCGCCGCCCCAGGACACGATGTTCGAGGGAAGGCCGACGCCCAGGAATGAAAGTGTCGCCTCCGCAACAATGAAGGTTCCAAGGGCGACCGTCGCGTAGACAATGATCGGTGCCGCAGCATTCGGAAGGATATGCGAGGTGACAATGCGCCAGCGTGAAGCGCCGGTGGCTCTCGCGGCGGTCACGTACTCCTCGTTCTTACCGGACATGACGGCGCCACGGGCGATGCGTGCGATGGATACCCAACCGAACACCGACAGAATAAAGACGACCATGATTACGGTGCGGTTGTCACGGAATAGTTGCATAAACACGATTGCCGCTAGTACCAGGGGGATGGCGAAGAAGATGTCGGTTATGCGCGAAAGCAACGAGTCAATCCAGCCGCCAAAGTAACCGGCGAGGGTTCCAATAGCCGTGCCGATTAGCGTCACAACCAACGTGGTGAGAACGCCGACCGAGACCGAGGCGCGCGCCCCGTAGACAACGCGAGAGTAAATGTCACAGCCCTGGCGGTCAAAACCGAATGGGTGGCCCGACTCACTGGGAGCTAAAGACTTTGAAAGCTCACAGTAACGAGGATTCTGACTGGTGAACAACTGGGGGAAGAGAGCCAGGAGAAGCGCGAGGAGAATGATGGCGGCTGCAATCCAAAACAGTGGACGAGTGCGCAAGTCTTTCCACGCTTCGCCCCACATTGATGAGGGGGCAGAGTCATCGGCCACCGCGTCAACGGCGCCCAGGCCGGTCTCGTCAGTGTCAGAAACAAAATGCTCTTGGCCGGGTCGAACCCTAACCACAGCAGCAGTGTCCCCACTCGGGGGTAGAACGTTGGGAATCTTAGACATAGCGGATCCTCGGGTCCAGGACCGCGTAGAGCAGGTCGACCAGCAGATTGGCAACAATAAAGACTAGAACAAGTACCGTGGTTATCGAGACGACGGTTCCGGGTTCGCCGCGGATGATTCCCTGCCAGAGGGTTCCGCCAACACCCTTAATTCCGAAAATCCCTTCGGTGACGATTGCTCCACCCATCAGAGCTCCCAGGTCTGCGCCAATGAAGGTTACGACGGGGATCAGGGAGTTGCGCAGAATATGTCTGGACATCACCGACCCGTTCGTCATGCCCTTGGCCCGGGCGGTGCGAACGAAGTCCTCGCTTGTGGTCTCAGAAACAGACTGTCGGGTGAGTCTGATGACGTACGCGAGGGAGACGGCACCGAGCACTATCGCGGGCATCAGAAGTGCTTTGAAAGATTCATCGGCGACGACTGTTGTTGGGAGTATTCCCCATTTGACACCGACGAAGAACTGAAGCAGGAAGCCGAGGACGAAGGTCGGCATCGAGATGAGGACCATGGAGAAGACGAGGATGGTTGAGTCAAACCAGGATCCCTTACGGATACCGGCAATGACGCCGAAGAGAATGCCAAGGACGGTCTCGAAGACGATGGCCATTAGGGCCAACTTGATCGTTACGGGGAAGGCGCTTGCCATTACCTCGCCGACCGGGCGCCCCGAGAAAGTCTTACCGAAATCAAGTGTGACGACACCCTTTAGATAGAGCAGGTACTGCATCCAGAAAGGCTTGTCCAGGTTGTATTCCTCGCGGATACGCTGCGCTACTGCCTCCGAGACTCCGCGGTCGCCTCCGAGGGCTTGAACGGGGTCTCCAGGCATCAGGTAAACCATGGCAAAAATCAGGAAGGTGGCGCCGAAAAAGACCGGAATGGTCTGAAGCAATCGGCGACCGATATATCTAGGCATAAATGGGTCCTCGGCTGGGCCTACGGGATTATTGGACTATAACGCAGTCTCGGGATGACAGGGTAGCCCTGTCATCCCGAGAACATACGTATTACGGCATCAACTACTTAGTGACGTTGTAGTACAGCGGCACGGAGTTCCAGCCGAACTCCACGTTGCTGACCTTTTCAGAGTAGCCACCGGTGACGTTCGAGTACCACAGCGGAATCGCAGGAAGCTGCTCAAGAAGGATTTCCTGTGCCTCTTGCAGCTTGGCGTTACCTTCTTCAACTGTCTTCGCAGCGGCAGCGTCGTTGAACAGGGCGTCTACGTCAGGGTTCGAGTAGTCGCCGTCGTTCGAGCCAGCGCCGGTACCGTATAGCGGGCCGAGGAAGTTACCCAGAGCCGGGTAGTCTGCCTGCCAGCCGGTGCGGAATGCGGTCTGGATGGTGCGCTCAGTGACCTCACCACGCAGGGTCTTGAAGTCCGGGTAAGGTGCGCCAAGCGCATCGATGCCCAGGTTGTTGACCAGCTGGTTCGTCACGGCGTCAACCCACGCCTGGTGACCGCCATCAGAGTTGTAAGCAATCTCGAAGGTTCCGGTCCAGGGGCTGATTGCGTCGGCCTGTGCCCAGAGTTCCTTAGCGCCGTCCGGGTCGAAGTCAACGTTCACAGCGTTCTTCAGGTTCGCGTCGTATCCGGCGATAACTGGCGAAGTGAAGTCGCGTGCCGGGGTGCGGGTACCGGAGAAGATTGCAGTGGTTACCTCTTCGCGGTTGATTGCACGCGAGATTGCCTCGCGACGCAGGATGCCCTCTTCACCGGAGAAGTGCTCAAGGCGCTCGGGGATGGTGAAGGACTGGAAGACAGCGGCGGGCTGGTTTACAGCGCGGTCACCAAGTTCTTCCTCAAACGAGGCCAGTGCCTCATCCGGGATGGCGTCAAGGACATCAAGCTGGTTCGACAGCAGATCCGCGTATGCAGCGGACTGGGTCGGGTAGAAGATGAAGTCGATGCCAGCATTCTTTACCTGGCGGTCGCCCTTGTAGGACTCGCTCGGGACAAGTTCAATGCTCTCGTCGTGAACCCATCCGGCGTCGCCAACCTTGTAGGGGCCGTTGCCAATCGGGTTCTCGCCGCCCGCGGTCGGATCATCAAGGGTTGACTGGGGGAGCGGGAAGAAGGCCGAGTAGCCCAAACGCAGCGGGAAGTCCGACTCCGGCTGCTTCAGGGTTACCTTGAAGGTGGTGTCGTCGACGACCTCAAGGCCGGACATCGTATCGGCGCCCTCTTCGAGTTCACCGTCGTCGTTGGTGCCAGCGATCGGTGCGAAGAAGTACGCAGAGAGGTGCTTGTCCTTTGATCCAAGGGTCCAGGCATCAACGAAGGAGCTTGCGGTGACGGGCGTGCCGTCAGAGAAAGTCTGGCCTTCCTTGAGCTTGATGGTGTAAACCTGCGAATCCTCGGTCTCGATGGATTCAGCCATGTCATTCTTAACCGAACCGTCAGCCGCGTAGTAAGTCAGACCGGCGAACAGCAGATCGATGAGCTTACCGCCGCCGACCTCGTTGGTGTTGGTCGGAATCAACGGGTTCTGTGGCTCGGTGCTGTTGGCGATGATCTTTTCGCCGGACGCTGCAGGTGTTTCTTCACTCTGCGCGTCTCCGGATCCACCAGACTCAGCGCTTGTGTTTCCACCGGATGAGCAGGCTGTCAGCGAGAGTGCCAAGACGGCCGGAATGGCCAGCCATGAGCTCCTCTTAAGCTTCATAGTCCCTCCTTCAGGGCTCTAGGACGGACGCATTTGGCGTCCGGTTTTCAGAGACGACAGTAGATAGGACGTGAGTCCCTCGGGTGGTGATACCAAAATACGGGCACGTAATTCACCCAACGAAGATATATCACAGCAGGTCAAAGCCGGTTTGGGAGTTATGTTGCAGTATGGTCTCAACCATTTGCCTGTTAGGTGTATCACGCGAATGCGACTCATTGACCCAGGGAATGTGATTCATGGACCGAGGGAATGTGATTCACCGGCCCGGGGAAGGTCATCTGCGACTAGGAAACAAGGGTGGGCGTGGCCGAAGGGCGGTCCGCGGTGCTGGGTTCACGAAAGCCCAAATAGGATTGTGTGCGTGAGAGTAATCAACCTGCGCGACCAGAGCCCGACCGATATTGATGCTGTGCTTCCGCGTCCAGAGATGGACGTTAGTGCTGCCATCAAGGTCGTCGAACCGATCCTTGAGAAGGTGAAGGATCATGGGGGAGAGGCGCTACGCGAACTCTCCGAAAGGTTTGACGGAGTGATTCCGCAGAACCTGCGAGTGCCGCGTCAGGCAATGAGAGACGCCCTGGCCCGCCAATCACAAGAACTCACGGATGCTCTGTCAGTGGCAATCGCCAACGCCACCAAAGCCCACCGGGCTCAGCTTCCAACTGAAGTGGTGTCCGAAGTCGTTCCGGGAGGGTTTGTCTACCAACGCTGGGTCCCGCTGAACCGGGTTGGACTATACGTCCCGGGCGGACTCGCGGTGTATCCCTCGTCCGTAGTGATGAACGTGGTGGCGGCGCAGGTCGCCGGCGTTGGGTCGCTGGTTGTCGCTTCACCACCCCAGAAGGAGTTCGGCGGCCTGCCGCACCCCTCAATCCTTGCGGCGTGCGAGATGCTTGGAGTAACCGAGGTGATCGCGGTTGGTGGTTCTCAGGCGATTGCTGCGATGGCGTACGGCTTCACTGACAAAGACTACGTCTGCGAGCGCGTCGATAAGGTGACTGGCCCTGGCAACATCTATGTGGCGGCAGCTAAGAGGGCTATCCAGGGCGTTTGCGGTATTGACGCTGAGGCCGGGACAACCGAGATCGCGATTCTGGCGGACGAGGGGGCCAACCCCGCGTTCGTGGCAGCCGACCTCATTTCTCAGGCAGAACACGATCCGGCGGCAGCCTCAGTTTTGGTGACTGACAGCTTGGAGCTAGCGGACGCCGTTCAAGACGAACTGGCTGTCCAGGTCGGGGCCGCCCCAAACCGAGATCGTATTCGACAGGCGCTGGAGGGACCGCAGTCGGCGGTTGTGCTCACGCGTGATATTGAGCAGGCAACGACCGTGATTGAGAGGTACGGGCCGGAGCACCTTGAGGTCGTTACCAAAGACGCACTTGAGCGGTCGTTGTCGATCAGGAATGCAGGGGCCATCTTTGTTGGCGACTACTCACCGGTTCCTCTCGGTGACTACGTGGCCGGATCAAATCACGTTCTGCCGACCGGTGGAACGGCGAGGTACTCGTCCGGCTTGAACTCAACGGTCTTTCTTCGAAGCATCCAGGTGATCGATTATGACCGAGATGCATTGGACGGGCTGACGGACTCGTTGGTGACACTCGCGAAAACCGAGAAACTGCCCTCGCACGGCACTGCGGCAACGATTCGCCGGGAATCCGGTGCGCGCGGGCAGAAACCAGCGGCGCAGACGATCTCGCTGCCCGTTCGCGAAGACCTTCGTGAGGTTGAGCCTTACGGTGCCCCGCAACTCGACGTGCCCGTCAGGCTCAATGTCAACGAAAACCCGTATGAGCCAAGTGACGAGGTGACCGCTTCCATCACAGAGGCCGTCAGGGTCGCATCAAAGCGCCTCAATCGCTACGCCGACCGAGATGCTTTGGGGCTACGCGAAGCGCTCGCGGACTACGTCTCACGCGAGTCCGGAGTTCGCGTTGATCCCGCACATGTATGGGCGGCCAACGGATCGAATGAGATCATGCTCCAGATGCTGCAAGCCTTCGGTGGTCCCGGTCGTAGTGTTTTGGTTGAAGCGCCAACGTACTCGATGTACGAGGAGTACGCCCGCGATGCTTTCACCGGCTTCGTCAAGGTTGAATCCTCAAACCTCAGTTTCGACGTAGATATGCTGATAGATGCCATGCAAGCCGAGAGGCCGGCGGTGGTCTTTATCCCCAGCCCAAATAACCCTTCTGGAACGGCGGTTCCGAGGGAGGATCTGCTCCGAATCCTGGATGTGGCCAGGCAGACGGGTCCGCTACGACACATGTTGCTTACGGGATTAAAGCTGCCAGTGGCTTCGAATGGCACTGCCGCGACTATTGTGATCGTCGATGAAGCCTACGGGGAGTTCCGTGAGCCGGGGGAACCCTCGGCCCTCGACCTGATTGCAGACAACCCTCACCTGGTGGTGACCAGAACCATGTCAAAGGCATTTGCAGCTGCGGGTCTGCGACTCGGATACATGGTTGCTTCCCCCGAGGTCATCCGCGAAGTCATGAAGGTCCGCTTGCCCTACCACCTTTCGCTACTGACTCAGGCTGCCGCCATCGCTGCCCTCGGGTCGGCGGACGCTCAGCTTCGGCAGGTGGATTCCATTCGAACTGGGCGCCAGGTTCTAGCGGAGGAACTCACCGCAATGGGGTTACAGGTGCTTCCCTCGTCCTCAAACTTCCTCTTGTTCGGCACGTTTGAGGACCGCCATGCGACGTGGCAGAAGCTCTTGGAGAGCGGAGTTTTGATTCGTGAGGTGGGACCCGCGGGATACCTGCGGGTTACAGTTGGAACAGAACACGAGAACAGGCAGTTCCTCGACGCCCTCAAGGAGGCGCTATGAGTGAGTTGAAACGGACCGCATCGCTGAGTCGCAAGACAAGCGAATCCCAGGTGAGCGTTGTAATCGACCTGGATGGGACGGGTAGGTCAAGCATTGATACCGGAGTGCCGTTCTACGACCACATGCTCACCGCCCTTGCCAAGCACTCCTTGATAGACATGGAGGTTAAGGCCGTAGGGGACATCGACATTGATGTACACCACACGGTTGAGGACACCGCCATCACACTGGGCCAAGCCTTTGCTCAAGCTCTGGACGACAAGGCAGGAATCCACCGCTATGGTGCCGGGTTTGCCCCGCTAGATGAATCACTCGCCCGATGCGTCGTGGATGTTTCCGGTCGCCCCTACTGCGTGGTGCGAGGCGAACCGGCCGGGCAGGAATATCACCTGATTGGCGGACGCTACACGGGCGCGCTGACGCAGCACGTCCTGGAGTCTTTCGCTTTCAATGCGGGAATCTGCCTTCACATGGAACTGCTGTACGGGCGCGACCCCCATCACATCGTTGAGGCTCAGTTCAAAGCGCTGGCCCTTGCGTTGCGTGAGGCAGTCGCCCCGGACGCCCGAGTTGAGGGTGTTCCCTCGACCAAGGGGGCACTGTGAGTTCTGACGAACTCGGTCCTGAAGAGATGCCGGAAGCTTCATCCACAGACGAGGAATTCTGGGCGCTGGCTGAGCTGGCTTCCGAGTCCGAGGACAGCGGTCCGGCGCAGGAGGATCGGCCCGAAGTGGCGAAGGGCATCGCTCGAGCGCTGGTCCTCTCACAGATTGACGCTCCGGCAGCACTCAGCGCCGGTCTAAGCATGGTGGGAGCATCGGCTCCGGTGATCGGAATCTCTAACGGGTCGGCAGTCACCATGGAGGTGGAACAGGACGGTCCATCTGATGAAGAAGAACTCGCCATGCTACTCGGGGACGACAGACCAATCCCCGACGCCGTTGACAAGATGGCATCCCTGGTCTCGAAAATGACCGCAGGCGGCTCCGTCGCGCTGACCTCCTGGACCTCGTCGGAAGACGAGGGAACGGAGGGCACCATCGTTGCCCGCCGTTATGTGAACGGAAAACCAGAACAGAAACTCTCCGCCGGTCTGGTGCTTGCTGGGTTGGACCCCGTGTGCGAAGAACTGCTTCTTGGCAGGGTCACCCCCGAGGAAGCCGAGGCCATTACTAAGCGAAGCCGATGGACCGGCTGGATGAAAGGACCTGGCTTTAGACCGTAGTCGGGCTAACCGGCCACATCGTAGAGCCAGATCGTAAAGACAGTAAGGACACCATGACCTACAACGCTCTGACCCTCTTACCCGCCATTGATGTTGTTGCCGGAAAGGCAGTACGTCTAACTCAGGGGGAGGCGGGTACCGAGTCAGAGTATGGCGACCCCAGAGAAATCGCCCAGCAGTTCGCGGAAGCGGGCGCCAGCTGGATTCATCTGGTGGACCTGGACGCCGCCTTTGGTAGAGGCGATAACACCAAGCTCCTAGAGGAAGTCGTGGCTGCCACAGCGCTGAACGTTGAACTCTCCGGTGGAATCAGGGGCGAGGATTCCCTTCGTCGGGCCCTCGATCTGGGAGCCACACGAGTAAACCTAGGAACAGCAGCGCTGGAGGATCCCGAGTGGACGGAATCGGCGATTGCGCGATTCGGTGAGCAGGTTGCTGTCGGCCTCGATGTGCGTGGATCGACGTTGGCCGCTCGCGGATGGACACGCGAGGGCGGAGACCTGTGGGAGGTCCTTCGCCGCCTGAACATGGCCGGGTGCTCCCGCTACGTAGTCACCGATGTCAATCGTGACGGGATGTTGAGTGGGCCGAACCTGAGTCTTCTTGAGAAAGTCTGCGGTGCCACAGATTCGCCCGTAGTCGCCTCCGGAGGGGTCTCAGTCCTCGACGACATCGCGGCGCTCCGCACGCTGGTTCCAGTCGGGGTTGAGGGCGCGATTGTCGGTAAAGCACTGTACGCGGGACAGTTCACCCTTGAAGAGGCATTGGTGGTTGCAGAAGGACCGATGGCCCAGTCGTGAGTGATATGGGCGAATCCAAGGAACCAGGTCTTCGATCCGACGAACAGTTCACTCAGGCAATGAAGGATCGCCTGGCGATGCGACTACTGATGCGACCGGACAGGCGAGATGCCGGAGAGGAACTACCGAGGACGGCTACGGCATGGGCGCTACCGGCAGATACCCCAGAGCTGGCCGCTGAAAGAACCAGAGCACTGACGCTGGCCTTGGCCGAAGAGCGCCTAATCGTTCCCGTTAGTGTTGAGGCCGATCCAGACGATCCTGATCACAAGCCCCTCGACCCTGATTCTTCTCCACTGAAGACCACGGACAGCCCGTACGGTCACAGCGTCGTCGCTTTCACGTCGGCTGACGAGCTCAAACGGTGGGACCCGGACGGTCGTCCGATGACAATGAAGACCTATCGCGTCGCGGTAGGAGCGCTTGCGGGTCGGGGCTCCGGATCGATAACGCTAAATCCGGGTTCGGGAAGTCGGACTCTGATTCCTCGTCCCGCTGTACTGGCTCTCGCATCGGGCGACAGTTGGCTTCCTGCTTGGGAGGACAGGGAGTTACGCGATGAACTCACGGCTGCAGCTAAGACCAGGTGCCCGGGCATCATCGGAATCGGACTTCGTCCCAGCGCGGCCTACGGTGCCTCCTCGTGGGACGGTGGAGTCGCGGTTGATATCGCATTTGATATGCGGGAAATGATCGTTGGTGCTGAGGGGGACGAATCGCGAGCCCGTGAAATGTTCGCAGGCGTCATGAAGTTGCTCAGTGAGAACCCGAGGCTCCGTGAGGCGGCTCAGCAGGTTGAGTTGGTTCCTCGTCCGGTTTCCGTTTCATAACGGTAACTCTCCGATTCGAACGCGCAAACATCATCCGAATAGACCATATGGTCGGTATAGTCTTTTCAGGCAGAGTTAGACAGTGCTAAATCAGAGGGGATTTTCATGAGTGAATCCAAAGGAGAGGCGCCTCGTCTGCAGCCGAGTGGGCCACTGATCTCCAGGGTTAACGCCGCGATTCTTGGCGGAATAATCGTCGCTTTGATATTTGTTGGAAGCTTTTGGGATCTTCAGATTTCTGAGGCGCTCTTCGATCCCACGGTCCTTGTCGATCCAACGCATGCCAACGCTTTCGGAGTGTTTGGTGCGGCATTTGGCGAGGTTCCCTTAGGACTTGCATTAGTGTCCGCCGGGGCGCTCCTCATCACCTACAGGAACCAAAGCAAGACCTGGACAATGGTCCTCCAACTGGTTGGCGGAGTTCTGCTGTTCCTTTCCGGCACGGTGTCCATCATGTACTTGCCGTCCAGGTACTTACCCTTATCGCTCGGCGTTACTGCCATGATCGGCGCAGTGATAGTCGCTGGTACGACCTGGGCAGTTCTGAAGTTAGCGTCAGGAGTGGAACGGAGGCTCGCGATTCGGGTCGCGGTGGTGCTATTCCTGGTGACGATAGTCGAACTCATCCTGGTCAATATCATCAAGATCGGCTGGGAACGTCCCCGAATGAGGATGCTCGAAGAAATGGCGGGCGAGGGAGTTGACGGCCTCGGCTTCAACTCTTGGTGGCAGATTGGAGATGCCGCCAAGGCCGACGCAACCAGTACCGGACTGATTGAGCACGAGGAGTTTAAATCTTTCCCCTCCGGGCATACCGCTAACTCTGCACTGCTGATAATGCTTACCATTCTGCCAGTTCTGCGCCCCGCCCTAGCTAAGTGGAAGAGTCTGCTCTTTTGGCTCGGAGCGGCCTGGGCAATCATGGTTGCGTTCTCGCGAATAGTCATGGGCGCGCACTTCTTGACCGACACGATGTTCGGATTAGCGGTGACGTTTGTGACGATTCTGGTCGCGTACCGCATTGCCTTCTCTCCCCGAAAGGCCGAACTCGAAGTTCTTCCGGAAAATCCAGGATTCCGGACCGTGTGAGTGATCGCACGGCCCCGGTGTGGGCTGGCTCCTGCTGATCATTAGCCGACGACTGCTAAGGTTGTCATCGACCGTAAAGGGCTTATCTGAAAGGATCGGCCCGACGTAAGTGGAGAGATCCCACCTGGGTGCCAATATCAGGCCCAGCCCCGCAGGGCAGGGAAGATAACAGAACAGGCGCCGGGTAACCAGCGGAGCGTTTTCGCGCGCCGCTTGGATTTCTCCGTTGCCACGTCAAGAGGGCACGGAGTTTTTCTTTGCCCAAGAGAAGTTTTTGGAAGGAGAGTCCCATCAGCGACGAACTTCGTATTAATGACCGCATCCGTGTACCAGAGGTGCGACTTGTTGGCCCAGCGGGCGAACAAGTCGGTGTGGTGCGCGTTGAAGATGCGCTCCGGGTTGCCGAAGAAGCAGGTCTCGACCTGGTTGAGGTGGCTCCAGACGCGCGTCCCCCGGTCGCGAAACTGATGGACTACGGGAAGTTTAAGTACGAGGCCGGACAGAAGGCTCGCGACGCTCGTCGCAATCAGGCGAACACCGCGCTGAAGGAAATTCGCTTCCGTATCAAGATTGACGAGCACGACTTTGAAACGAAAACCGGCCATGTTCGCCGGTTCCTTGAGCAGGGCGACAAGGTCAAGGTAATGATCATGTTCCGCGGACGTGAGCAGCAGCGCCCGGAAGCAGGCATTCGTCTTCTTCAGCGCCTTGCTGAGCAGGTCGAGGAGATCAGTACGGTCGAGTCGTTGCCACGTCAGGATGGGCGCAACATGACCATGGTTTTGGCTCCGACTCGCCGGAAAGCTGACGCCATGGTTGATCAGCGCGAACGCCGCCGCGCCGAGCGGGAAGCGCGTCGCGCGAAGCATGAGGAACGGGCTCAGCGAGACACCGCCAGGCATGGGAAGCCCCAGGCTGACTCAAAGACTAACGAACAGTAATAACAGGCTTCTGCCCGCGGACCCTTAACCAGGTCTGGATGCGTCGCAGGAAAACGAAATAGGGAAAAGAACATGCCGAAGAACAAGACTCACTCCGGTGCTAAGAAGCGCTTCCGCACCACGGGCTCTGGAAAGCTCATGCGCCAGCGCGCTGGTCGCCGTCACCTGCTGGAACATAAATCCTCACGCCATACGCGTCGTCTAGAGGGTGATGTTGTCGTCGCAAAGAACGACCAGAAAGAAGTTCGTCGCCTGCTGGGCAAGTGACGCTGAACTGGAAATAGGAGAGAACTTCAATGGCACGTGTAAAGCGCTCAGTCAACGCTAAGAAGAAGCGTCGCGAGGTACTTGAACAGGCTTCGGGCTACCGCGGACAGCGTTCGCGCCTGTACCGCAAGGCGAAGGAACAGGTAACCCATTCAAACGTCTACGCATACAGGGACCGCAAGGCGAACAAGCGAAACTTCCGTCGCCTGTGGATCCAGCGCATCAACGCCGCGGCCCGCGCTGAGGGACTGACCTACAACCGCTTTATCCAGGGTCTGAACCTGGCTGGCGTTGAGGTGGACCGCCGCATGCTCGCTGAGTTGGCCGTCAACGAACCTGCCAGCTTCTCAGCACTCGTAAAGGTTGCGAAGGACGCACTGCCCGAGGACGTAAACGCCCCCAAGGCTGCCTAGTTTCGCCTTGTAAGAACAAGCAGAACGCCCGCTCATGCTCGACAATCCCAGGTCCGAACGGATCAGGAAGGTCGTAGCGCTGCGCGGGCGTTCTGCGCGCAAGAAGACCGGCAACATCCTGGTGGAAGGGCCGGGGGCAGTGAGGGAACTGGTCCGATTTCGGGGCGAGCACGTCCTCGACATGTACTTTTCTGAAGAGGCAACTGAGCGCAACGCCAGTCTGTTTCGGCACGCTACCGAGTCAATGCAGTGGGTTCACGTGGTTTCGCCCGAGGTGTCCGACAAGATATCTAGAGAGTCGCAGGGCGTCGTCGCGGTTGCTCGTAATGAGGCAATCAGCCCTCTCGGAATCAATTCTGAATCGAGTGGATCTGCGTTCTGGGTGCTACTTCCGAAGACGCAGGATCCAGGGAACCTGGGCACCCTCGTCCGCACTGCCGATGCAATGGGAGCGCGTGGAGTATTCCTGGGCCAGGGAACATGCGAGGTCTCTAACCCGAAGGTGATCCGCGCTTCCGCCGGATCGGTATTCCACCTTCCTGTCGCTCACGAAGACTTTTTTGGCACTGTGGCAAATTTGCAACGGAAAGACACTGCCCTGCTCGGTACCGCTTTACACGCCGAGTCTGTCGCTCTTTCAGATCTGATGGACGACCCCTTTGGCCCACTTCACGGCCCACACGCTTGGGTTTTCGGGAACGAGGCTCGAGGCCTAGATGAGCAGGAAATGGCTGCCTGTGACCGCTTAGTTCACATCTCAATGCACGGTCAGGCGGAGTCGCTCAACGTTGCGGCGGCGGCATCGATGTGCATGTTCGCCTCAAGCTTCGCAGTCTAGGATTGACTCAACGACCCCGGTTTACCAATCACATCGGGAACCGACACGCCGCAAGATCAGGCCGAAAGCTCCCGATTTGATTGACGAACCCAGAAGATGAGGCGGATAGACAATGGCGAGTAGCAATGGCTGAAAAACTCTTGGTGAGCGACCTTTCCGAGGGACAGATTCTCGCTCGGATCCTTCCGATTCTGCCCCAGGGGCGGTATGCGATCCTCGGTTCCGGTGACGATTGCGCGGTGGTCCAGGCTCCTGGAGGAAAATTCGCCGTCACGACCGATGTACTGGTCGAAGACGTTCATTTTCGCAGGGACTGGTCCAGTCCTGATGAGATCGGGATGAGGGCGGCGGTTCAGAACCTCTCTGACGTAAATGCGATGGGCGGACAAACGACTGCTCTGGTGGTTTCACTGGTACTGCCTCCCGATCTTGAGGTGCAGTGGCTTGAACGATTCGCCGGGGGACTCGCTGCGGTGGTTGGCCCGAGCGGGGCCGGGGTCGTCGGAGGCGATCTCAGCAGGGGAGAGAAGCTGGTAGTTTCCGTTGCGGCTCACGGCCGACTCTCTAACTCACCGGTAACTCGGTCCGGAGCGCGTCCGGGTGACACACTCGCCGTGGTGGGCAATCTTGGCTATTCCGCAGCCGGTATGGCCGCTCTATCAAGTGGGGCCGTGGCGGGCTCATTGCACGGCGCCGATGTCCCAATTCCTTACCGCAGGGCGGTTGCTCTATACCGCTGTCCCGAACCTCCGCTAGAGGCTGGTCCTCTCGCGGCCAGCCGGGGAGCAACGGCCATGCTGGACATCTCGGACGGTCTGGTCGAGGACGGCATCCGCATGGCCGAGGCTTCCGATGTGACTCTTGACTTCACACGCAATGCTCTTGGTCCCCGGGTGGAGGAGCTTTCGGACATCGGACACGAGTTGGGTGTTGACCCGCTGGAGTGGGTGCTCTACGGCGGCGAGGATCACGGGCTATTGGTGGCGTTCCCACCATACGTGCTGGTGACCACCCCGTTCACGGCAATCGGAACGGTCGGCGAACGCAAGTTTGGTCGCTCTGAGAGAGTGACTTTGGACAGGGTTCCGCTTGAGCAGAGGGGCTTCGATCACTTCCGTCCCTAGCGTGGGGCTCGCTCTCTTGCCTAATATGTTTGGACCCCGGACTTAGGTCACTTATTGATAACGACTGATGCGAGTCGCTACTGGCTTCGAGGTCTGGCTATACGCTTGCACTGTTCCAAACTTCTATGGTGATGTTTGGTCAAAGAAAGGAACTTCAAAGGTGAAGAGGATTACTACACTCAGTGCGTTCGCGGTTGCGGGCGCACTTTTGCTAAGTGCCTGCGGTGGCGGTGGTTCGACAGAAGCTGAGAGCGGCAAGGATTCGACGGCTCCAGAGGAAGGCGGTGATGGTGGAGGTCTTAAGACCACAATCTCCATTCTTGCGCCCTCGTACTCCGAGTCTTCAAAGAGTGACTGGGAAGCGGTGATTGCGGAGTTCAACAAGGAGTATCCGGACGTTCAGGTGAACCTGCAGATCGAAGGCTGGGACGACTTCTCATCCAAGGTTCAGGCGCGCATCCAGGCGAAGGATTACCCGGATATTCTCAATGACAACACCTTCTCCGCTGCAGCTGAGGGCGGACTGTTGTACCCGATTGATGAGGTTCTGAGTCCGGAGGTAATGGATGCCATTGAGCCTGCGCTGCTCAAGAATGGAGTCGGATCTGACGGCACTCAGTGGGCCGCCCCCGACGTTGCTTCCTCTCGTCTACTCGCCTACAACACCAAGCTTCTTGAAGAGGCTGGAGTAGCTGAAGCGCCAACCACGTGGGATGGTCTGATGAGTGCTGCGACGACGATTCAGGCGCTTGGTGATGACATCTACGGGTATGGGCTTCCTCTGGGGCGTGAAGAGGCGCAGGTTGAGAGCTCACTGTGGCTGTGGGGAGCCGGTGGAGACTGGGATGTGGACGGGAATCTTGTCGCTGATCAGCCAACGGTTGTTGAGGCATTCACTCAAATGAAGGCAATGATTGACGCTGACGCAGTTCAGCCCGACCCAGGTGCAACGAACCGTCAGCAAGCGGCCGACCTGTTCAACAACGGCAAACTGGGCATGATGGTTAGCCACTCCGGTCTTCTTGGCGTGACCCGCTCGGACTTCCCGGAAGTTGAGTTCGCACTTGCCCCGGTTCCATCGAAGGATGGTGAACCGGTCGCCATCGGAGTCACTGACTTCATCGTGGCATTCGACAATGGTGATGCAGATAGAAAAGCCGCGACTTCGGCGCTACTGGACTACCTATACAGCGATGCGCTTTATGAGACCTGGTACCAGGGCACCGGCCTGCTCCCAGTAACCAAGTCCATGATCGAAAAGGGCAAAGCGAACGATGCTGATAACGCGACGTTCTACGATGCCCTTGAGTACGTGAAGTTCCTTCCCGTTGGCAACCCACAATGGGACTCATTGCAGGCTGCACTTCAGGGAACCGCCGGTAGTATCCAGAACGATGCTCCAGAAAGCGTTGTACAGTCGATCCAAGCTCAGCTTGACGCCGGTATGTAACAACTAACGTCATGCGGTGGCTCCGGGACCAAACTCCGGTGCCACCGCCCTGGCGTGTACCCATCCAACTCGGAGTAACCAATGGCTAGATCCCCGGTCAATGAAGACCAAGAGTCCAAGAACAGGGTCAAGAGCAAGCAGCGCAAGGAAACGTTGGCCGCTCTTCCCTGGCTCACGCCGACACTACTGCTGATTATCGGCGTTGTCTTGATGCCAGCAGCCCTGCTCATCTACTACTCGTTTATCAAGTTCAACCGGTACGGGATCGCTCAGGGCTTTACCGGACTGGACAACTACATTGGTAAGGCCGGTGCGCTGACTTTCCCGGGCGTTCCGATCCAGCGAATTTTTCTCAATACCGTCATTTGGGTGGTCCTGGTCGTTCTTATAACGGTCCTGTTGTCACTGGCCCTGGCACAGTTCCTGAACAAGGACTTCCGGTACCGAAAAATGATTCGCCTGTTTGTTATCCTTCCGTGGGCCAGCTCAGTCGTAATGACCACAACCGTCTTCAACTACGGTCTTCAAACAGACGTCGGACTATTCAATCGGCTATTGGTTGACACCGGGATATTGGAGAAGGCGTACGGATTCACGAAGGATCCGCAGTCTGCATTTTGGGTCGCAGTTTTCGTAGCAATTTATGTTTCGCTTCCGTTCACCACTTACACAATCTTGGCGGGACTTCAGGCTGTGCCACAGGACGCGATTGAGGCAGCCCACGTTGACGGAGCGGGACCGTGGCAGAGGTATTGGCACATAGTTCTCCCCGCGCTTCGTCCGGCTATCGCCGTCGCCGCTCTGATCAACATCATCAATGTCTTCAACTCGCTTCCGATCTTGAAAATACTCAATGAAACACCCGGCTATAACGCCGGACAGATCACGACCACCCTGGTGTTTGAGTACAAGACGCAACTCGGTCCGGGTGTTGCTAGCGCGCTGTCGGTACTCAACTTCATGTTCTGCTTGGTCATCGTCGCTATTTACCTCTACGTGGTGAAGCCAACGAAGGAGGTTGATTCCTGATGTCCGCCAAGACTGAGAAGAAGGCGAAGTACAGAGGAACTAGCCCAATCAACCGGCCTCCGAACCCGTGGCTGACGGCTATCGGATCGATCCTTATCGTGATTTTCTTCAGCTTCCCATACGGTCTGATGGTGATCACGTCGCTGAAGACACAGGCGGACGTAAGGAGAATTCCGCCCGAGTTCTTCCCCTCAGATCCTCAGTTCTCGAACTACCTGACTGTATGGGGCTCGAACGTTCAACCGGGGAAGTCTCTACTGGCGACCGCAGTTATCGCATTTGGAGCGACCATCGTCGTTCTGCTGGTCGCGACTCCCGCCGCTTATTATGTGGCGCGGTTTCGCTTCAAGGGGCGCCTGATCTTCCTGCTTCTGGTGCTCACGACTCAAATGCTTCAACCTACAGTGTTGGCGGTGGGTTTGTACCAGCAGTTCTCCGGGTGGCAGAGTTATGCGGTCTGGGGGGCATTGATCTTGATCAATGGTGCATTCAACCTGTCGTTTGCTATTTGGATGATGCAGGCGTTCTTCTCATCGATACCGAAGGAGATTGATGAAGCGGCGCTCCTAGATGGACTCGGGCGCCTGCAGACCATGTTCAAGATTTCCCTTCCGTTGGTGTGGCCGGGAATCGTCACCGCGATCGTTTTTGTCTTTGTTAACACTTGGAATGAGTATGCGGCGGCGTTCATTTTGGTTCAGGATCCAGACCTGCAACCCTTAACGGTGTCGATGCCAAGGTTCCTTGGCCTATACATCAAAGACTGGCAGTACCTGTTTACTACGGCCGTTATTGCCATTGTGCCTGTCGTCATCCTTTTCGCGATGATTGAGAAGAAGCTGATAGGCGGTTTGGCAGCGGGAGGCATCAAGTAGTCGGAGGTAGCCTTACACTCGTGTGGGATGCCCGACCTCTTAAGTGCCGGACCAAGACCATTAGGCTATGTGAGGTGCAGGGATACCTGCTATGAGTTCGAGATGTTCGAGGTGGAGTTAGTGACGAAGCAACCGGTGGACAAGCCGTGTTTGATTTTGGTGAATCTGGGAAGTCCAGATGAACCCACAACCAAGTCGGTAAGAAAGTACCTCCGAGAGTTTCTCTCTGATCGCCGCGTCGTTGAGACGCACCCTGCGCTCTGGCGTCCCGTGCTTGACGGGATAATTCTGCAGGTTCGTCCCAAGAAATCGGCTGAAAAGTACACAATGGTCTGGGGTGAGGTGCATCCTCCTCTAGTCGAGTACACCATCGACCAGGCCGAGGCGGTTCAGCGGGCATTGGGTGATTCCGCCGAGGTCCGTTACGCCATGCGATACGGAAGTCGAGGCCTTCAAGCGGCGCTTGCCGAGGCGTATGAGGACGGCTATCGCAGGGTTGTCGTGTTCCCGCTCTATCCGCAATACTCTGCCTCGTCCCTGGGGACCATTAGTGACGAAGTGTTCCGGTATGGTCTGAAGGCCCGCGACCAGTTCGATCTTCGCATCACTCGCTCTTTCCAGACATTCCCGCCATACATTGAAGCCATGGCTGTGGCGCTGGAACAGTCGTGGAAGCAAAACGGTCGTCCGGATTTTGCGGCAGGGGACAGGCTGGTCCTCAGCTATCACGGTATTCCTCAGGCAATGGCGCAAAAGGGCGATCCGTACCCGCAAGAGTGCGGCCAGACGACAGAAGCTCTGCGACTGCGGTTAGGTCTTGACGAGTCCGACATTGTGCATGCATATCAATCCAAGTTTGGTCCCGCTCCGTGGCTGCTCCCGGCGACAATCGATACGGTGGGCAGACTTGGTGCTGGTGGAACCAAACGTGTCGACGTGCTGTGCCCGGGCTTTGTGAGCGACTGCCTTGAGACCCTTGAGGAGATCGAGATGCTCAATCGGGAAGCCTTCGAGGAAGCCGGTGGACAAGAGTTCAACTACATTCCCTGGGGAAACAACAAGCCGCAGTGGCTTGAAGCGCTTTCCAGCCTCTCCAAGAGTGCACTAGCCGGATGGATTGAGTGATTCCCCTCTTCAAACGAGCATTTCGCTAAGTTAGGCTTACCTAAGTTATAGATTTTTCCTGACTTAGGTGAGCATTTGAGCGCTAAACAGGCGACAGCCTCGTCTTCGACCCCCGAGGTTTCTACCGCGGAACATAAACGGGGCAAACGCGGCTGGGAAGGTGCGATGATGCGCTCCTTCGGTGCCGTAGACCACCTAGTGACCGTGACTGGAACTGAGCAGATGGCTCCGCACATCGTTCGTGTCTCAATGTGTTCCGAGACGTTACTCGGTGAACTTCCCATCGGCCCCACCAACTGGGTCAGATTCTGGTTCCCAGATGAGACCGGCTTTGAACATCAGCGTGCGTACACGCTCATCGATGCAAACCCCGAGACGGGCGACTTTAGCTGTGATTTCGTGATTCATGCCCCAGCCGGCCCTGCGGCATCATGGGCACAGAGAGTCGGTCCTGGCGATCAGGTCGAGGCAACGGCAATGGGTTCCCAGCCGTTCGAGGTCTCTGTTGATACCCCGGCAGGTTACCTACTTGCTGGGGACACCGCGTCGTTACCTGCAATCAACCAGATCCTGTCGACTGTGCCAGGACATATTCCCGTAGAGGTCTACCTTGAGCAGCATGACTCCGCAGACCTTGAGCTCCCAATCGTGGATCACCCAAAGTCGTCGATTCACTGGGTTCGACGAGACGGCGTCCACTCAATGTTCGCCGCGATAGAGAACCGAGATTGGTCAAACTGGTACGCGTGGATGGCCTCAGAGGCAGGGTCCTTGAAGGCGCTACGTTCTGGGCTCGCGGATCGATTCGGATTCCCGAAATCTGCTCTTTACGGACGTGCGTACTGGTCCGAGGGTAAGGCAATGGGCAAGGACCGGAAGCCGGAACGCCCCGTCGTAAACTCCTCGTCTGAGGCAGAGGTGCTGTCATCGCAGGCGCTACCCGGAACTGCCGCGACCGCGTCAAAGGGCCGCTGGAAGTCCCAGGGCGGTTCCGAACTGCTTCGCGACCTGAAGCCGACCTTCTGGATCGCGGGCATCGTTCAGGCGTTGGTGACGATTCTTGAGCTGGTCCCATTTGTCCTTCTTGCACACCTCACGGCGCAGTTGGCCGGGGGTGCCGATATGCCCTCCATGAGGGGAACCCTGATTGCCGTGGTCCTGGTGATGCTCGGTGCGGCTCTGCTGGGAATCGGGCTGATGTTCTGGCTTCACGGCGTTGACGCGAAGTTTGAAAGAGACCTGCGGTCCCAGCTTCTGAGAAAGTTTGGGCGCTTGCCACTCAGTTGGTTCTCTGCGCGAAACTCTGCCAAGGTCAAGCGGCTGGTTCAGGACGATCCTCTTGCGCTTCACTACCTGGTGACCCATGCGGTTGTGGATGCTGTAGCGGCAACGGTCGCACCATTGGTAGTGCTGATCTATCTCTTCCTCGTTGAGTGGAGATTGGCGCTTCCACTCTTGATTCCCGTGCTGGTCTACCTGGTAGTCATGTACATCATGGTTGTTGCTTCTTCGGAGAAGACTCCGCAGGCAATGAAATGGGCCGAGTTCATGGATGGAGAAGCTGCTGCATACATCGATGCGCAGCCGGTTATCCGCGTCTTCGGAGGATCGAAGCGCTCGTCGTTCAACAAGAAATTGAGGGAGTATGTCCGTTTCCTTGGGGATTGGCAGAGACCACTTTCCTTCAAGAAGGCGCTGATTGACATAAGTACCAGACCTTCGACCTTCCTGCTTGTCATTGCCCTGTTTGGGACACTACTTGTCACCTCGGGTCGAATGGCCGCGACGGGACTGCTCCCATTCCTGTTCCTCGGAACCACCTTTGGCTCGCAACTTCTGGGTATCGGGTACGGACTAAGTGGCTTGCGAGATGGAATGGCTGCGGCGCAGCGAGTAAAGGTCGAACTTGATCACGATGAACTTGAGGTCCGCGAATCCGCAACCGCGAGTTGGAACGGAACTACTCCCCGCATAACGGTCTCCAGACTCGGATTTGAGTACACCCCCGGAGTTCCAGTCCTGTCTGACATAGATCTGGAAATAGCGCCTGGAACCACTGTCGCTCTGGTCGGGCCATCCGGTTCAGGGAAGTCAACGCTCGCGTCAATGATTGCCCGATTTAATGATCCGACTAGTGGGAGTGTTCGGCTCGGGGACGCAGATCTGCGAGACATAGAGCCAGATGACCTGTACCGGTTGGTCAGCTTCGTGTTCCAGGACCCGGGACTGGTCCAGGGAACTGTTCGCGAGAACATTGCACTCGCGGTCCCCGATGCAGATCTCGATGCAACCCGGAATGCTGCAAGAAGCGCACAGATTCATGAGCGGATCATGGCGATGCCCGACGGGTACGACACTGTTCTCGGCTCGAATCCACCACTGTCCGGTGGAGAGAAACAACGGATGGCTATTGCTAGGTCCCTGCTTGCCGATACTCCGATTCTTGTTCTGGATGAGGCCACCGCGTTTGCTGATCCAGAGTCGGAGTACGAGGTTCAGAAGGCGATCACTGAACTCACGGCGGGTCGCACGGTAATAATCATTGCTCACAGGTTGCAGACCATTGCAGGCGTGGACCGAATAGTCGTTTTGGACAGGGGATCTATTGTGGAGTCTGGAACCCACGAAGAACTGCTTGCCAGGGACGGAAAGTACAGACAGATGTGGGACGCCGCGAATCATTCTAGGGACGAGGAGGGCCCGGCAGATGCTTAGGACACTTCTTAGACTGCTTCCCGAAGAAAAGAAGTCGTTGCTTCTTCCGTATGGGTCTTGGAGTGCACTAAGTGCACTTTTACGCGCGGCTGCGACCCTGATGCTGATTCCGCTGGTTTCGGCGCTGTTCGGTGATTCCCCAAGCGATGCATGGCTCTGGGTGCTGCTGGTCGCACTCTCCACGATCATTGGTTGGCTTGTTGACGTTCGCGGCGCGCGTATCGCTTTCGACCTTGGTTTCTCTCTCCTTGACAATGCTCAGGAGAGCGCGGCCGACCGGCTTGCCGGCGTTGAGTTTGAATGGTTTAGTGAGAAGAACAGGACCTCCTCGCGCCTGGCGATTGCCGCGATTGGCCCCGATATGGTAGGGCTGGTTATCTATCTAGTCACGCCTCTCATCGCGTCGGTATTGGTGCCGATAGTGTTGGCGATTGGGCTTCTGTTCGTCTCCTGGCAGCTAGGTTTGCTGGCACTGCTGATGGTTCCCATCATGATTGGTTCCTACTTTGCTGCAGCGTCGTTTGCCAGAAAGGCGGAGACAAAGGGGGAGATGACCAATGCTGAACTGTCGTCAAGCCTCCTTGAGTTTGCTAGAACTCAGGCAGCGCTACGCTCCTCAAGGCGAGTTGACGGCGCAAACAGTCGTGTTGCCGGTGCCCTTGACGACCAGCACCGGGCCATGATGGGAGTCGTGTCGGCTCAGATTCCTGGCCAGTTCCTCTTCGCTCTTGTCAATCAGCTCTCGCTTCTCGCACTGGTTGGACTCTCCCTCTGGCTCACCACCAGCGGTCGAGTGACGGTTCCCGTGGGTGTGGCACTGATAGTGACGGCCGTTCGATTTGTTGAACCGCTCAGGGTTCTGGGAATGCTCACACCCGGCCTTGAGACGATTACCCTCACTCTCAGAAGGCTCCAAGAAGTCCTTGGGGCGCCGCTACAGAGCACGGGGCAGGCACGGTTTGCTCCGGACGGTGCGCCAGTTGTTTCCCTTCGGGGAGTTTCGTATTCGTATGGGCTAAACGGCGAGGGAACTCCGGTCATAAGGGATCTTGATCTGGATCTGAGGGCGGGGCAGACAACCGCCGTTGTTGGCCCCTCGGGTTCCGGAAAGTCTACCCTTCTGAAGCTTGCCGCCGGTCTCATCCCGCCGACCTCGGGCACGATTTCAGTTGGATCAGGCACCGGTGGCCCGGGCGTGAGTTTCTGGGATTTGAATCAGGAATCCAGGGAGGACCTTATTTCAGTGGTGTTTCAGGAACCCTACTTGTTCGAGGGAACGCTCCGCGACAATGTACTTCTCGGTAAGCCCGATGCGGATCAGGATGAACTGGAAGACGCGGCATCGAGGGCACGTCTCCTGTCAGTCCTCGAACAGGTTCCCGGTGGTTGGTCAGCACGGATCGGGGAGGGTGGAGCGACTCTTTCGGGCGGTGAGCGCCAGAGAGTGTCGATTGCGAGGGCACTGATTAGCAAAGCGCCGATCCTCCTGCTCGATGAGGCCACCAGCGCACTGGATCCTGAGAACGAAGTTGCACTGATGGACGCCGTGCGTTCGGATGGTGGGAGACGCACTCAGCTACTTGTCACGCACTCACTGAAGACCGTTGAGTGTGCGGATCGAGTCCTGTTCATGGAAGACGGCCAAATCGTGGAGGATGGGACTGTTTCAGAGCTGCTGGAGAAGGATGGACGGTTCGCTGAGTTTTGGCACCAGCAGAGCCAGGTCGGAAAGTGGCGCCTGGGAGGGGCAGGAAACGAAGAACCCCTCGTCCCAGTTCATAACTGAGGTGAGGGGTTCAAATCAAAGAATGGTTTGTGCGCTAAACGGCCTTCTCGAAGCGCTCACTCTTGATGCAGTTGGTGCAAGCGTTGATTCGCTTGGTCTCACCGTTCACCTTGGCGCGGACGCGCTGGATGTTCGGGTTGAAGCGGCGGTTGGTACGCACGTGCGAGTGCGAAACAGACTTGCCGAACTGCGGGGTCTTACCGCAGATGTCGCAGACTGAGGCCACGGGGTCCTCCTAGAAGATTGTCAGTACCGCCCCTGCCAAGACATCCGACCTTGATAAACCAAGGAACGCTGAGCAGAAGCAACCTAGAAAGAGTATCGGAGTGGGCCCTGTAGTTTCAACGCTGGAGGCCTTCTGAGGGTGTCGAGTCTCCCACACTTCCCGCCGCAACCGGCGCTGAGGCCCTGAGTTGAGGCTTGGGAGCCCCGGTGTCGGTCCAAGGTGAGAGACTAAATGATGGCGGCCATAAAAACTACGGAGCAGGGGGCAACATGGTGAATATTGATACTCCGCTTGCGCTCCGTCTGCCAAAGACTGCGGCGAGGAAGCTTGCTGATGGTGGATTTGAAACCGTGGGCGACCTCCTCAGCTATGCCCCTATCCGCTACTACCAATGGGGGAAACTCACTGATATCTCATCGTTGAGCGTGGGGGAGGACCAGGCGATTCTGGCGCAGGTGGTAAGTGCATCGATAGTGCAGAATCGCTCGGGCAAAGGAGTACGCTTCCTGGTTCATGTGACGGACGGTAGCGCTCGTCTCACGTGCACGTTTTTCGCGAAGAATGCCTACATGCTCAGCCATCACCAACGCCTGCTGCGTCCGGGTGCCGCTGTCTTGATTGCAGGAAAAGTCGGCGAGTATCACGGAAGTCTGCAGATAGTTCAGCCAGAGTTTGAGGAGATCGAGGAGGGTTCCGCCATAGACGCAGCGCGTCGAGCCGGTCGCCCGATTCCGATTTACCGAGCTATCTCAGGACTTCCCTCCTGGAAAATCGCCTCCCTCATTGACGCCCTGCTAACAGCTGATGACGACCCAATCGGCGAAGAAGTTCTGCCGGAGCACATCCGGGCAGTCCACGCGCTTTTCCCTCACGACAGAGCAATACGTATGCTGCATCAACCACAGACTCCGGTCGATTGGGAGACAGCGAGGCGTTCGCTCGCCTGGGAGGAGGCACTCGTCCTGCAGACTGCTCTGCTCGGGTCCAGGACCGGGGTGATGGCCCAGGGGGACCGAGCATTTTGGGATTCGAGCAGCAGTAGTTCGAGCAGTCGGTCAGCGCCGCCGCTGCCTTCGCCAACTGAGAGCGCCGAAAATGGCGACAATGACCTGGTCGCTGAGCTTATCCGCAGTCTTCCCTTTGAACTAACCTCGGCCCAGCGCCAAGCGTGGAAGCAGATCGAAGACGATATCGCGCTGACTGAGCCCATGCAGCGCCTGCTTCAGGGTGATGTTGGGTCGGGCAAAACGATTGTCGCTCTTCTAGCGATGTTACGGGCGGTCCGGGCCGGATACCAGGCCGCGATGCTGGCTCCCACCGAAGTGCTTGCCAGACAGCACTGGTACTCGCTTACCACTATCCTTGATCGAGCCGGAGTGCACGTCCCGGTACATTTGCTCACCTCCAAGCGCCCCTCTGTCGAAAAGAATCAGGTCCTTACCGCACTCGCATCGGGTGAACCCTCGATAGTCGTCGGCACGCACGCGCTGCTTCAAGAGGGGGTAGAGATCCCGAAACTGGGATTGGTCGTGGTCGATGAACAACACAGGTTCGGGGTAGCACAACGCGAACAGCTTAGATACGGACGCACCCCGATTCCACACCTGCTGGTTATGACCGCAACCCCGATCCCTCGAACAATCGCCATGACGGTTTTCGGGGATCTCGATGTCACAGCAATGTCTGAACTCCCGAGTGGTCGCAAGCCTGTCGAAACCTTCCTGGTCGACGAACGCAACACCGTTTGGGTGGATCGAATGTGGCAGAGAGCGAGAGAAGAAATTGATGGCGGTGGTCGGGTCTACGTGGTCTGCCCCCGAATCGATGGTGACGAGCCCGAAGAGGATGACCAAAAGTCGGACGAAACCGGTCCGGGAACCCGATCACTGCCAGCGGCGATGGAGATAGTAGAGGAGCTACGTCGCAATCCAACTTTCGACGGGGTAAACATTGGGCTGGCACACGGACGTGCCAAACCCGAAGATAACGCGGCAGCTTTCGCTGCCTTCGCGGATGGCAGCGTGCCGCTTTTGGTGGCTACTACCGTCGTTGAGGTCGGTGTCGACGTACCGGAAGCGACGATGATGGTCATCCTGGACGGAACCAGGTTTGGGCTGTCCCAGCTTCACCAGCTTCGCGGCCGAGTCGGCAGATCGGAGGCGGCCTCTGTCTGTATGATCACCCATCCCGGAGAGCTCTCCGAGACGAGTGCTGAAAGGCTCGATGCGATTGCCAAGACGAATGACGGTTTCGCTCTCGCTGAGGTCGATCTCCGCCTCCGTAAGGAGGGAAACGTGCTCGGCAAGAACCAGTCGGGGCGGGTGTCGGGACTTCAGTTCCTCTCGGTTCGCAGGGACGCGACCGTGATATCGGCTGCTCGCGAAACCGCGAGGGAAATCCTCGAGGAGGACCCTACGCTTGAAAGGCACCCCAAGCTTGCCGGGGCTGCACGTCAAAGGGCAGAAGAAGAGTTGGTCTGGATGGAGAGTTCATGACCCGGGTGATTGCTGGGAGCGCAAGGGGGCAGCGCCTCGTTGTGCCCGACGCCGGAACAAGACCCACCTCTGATCGAATCCGAGAGTCGATCTTTGCGCGACTCGAGAGTTGGAACGCGATTACAGAGGCTCGCGCGCTAGACCTTTTCGCGGGTTCTGGAGCCCTGGGTATTGAGTCGCTATCTCGCGGAGCCGCACACGCAACTCTGGTTGACTCATCTGTTGGAGCAATCAAGGCAGTCAGACATAATCTCGCTTCGACCGGGCTCCTCGATCAGGCGTCCGTGACCAGGCAAAAGGCGCTGGCTTTCCTTCAGCAGACAGCCGAGAACGAACCGTACGAGCTTGTCTTTGTTGATCCTCCCTATGCGATGCCAGAGGATGAGCTCGCTGCGCACCTAGAACTGTTGGCGCGAGTGGTCACAGACGACGCCACGATCATCATCGAGAGGGACGACAGGTCGCCAGAACCCGCCATCCCAAACGGCTGGGAAATGCTGAGCCATCGCGAGTGGGGCGATACGGCGGCGTGGTTCGCTGCCCCGATCACTAGTGAAAAGTAGGATGAACTCATGACATTGGCACTGATTCCGGGATCTTTTGACCCGGTGACTAGCGGCCACATTGACCTCGTTTCGCGGGCCGGGAAGATGTTCGAAGAGATCGTCGTTGCGGTCGGTGTGAACTCGAATAAGGAAGCTTGGCTGGCGCCCGGAAAGCGCACCGAACTCATCGAAGCCGCGTTGGCAGATCGGTGCCCCGAGGTTAATGCGAGAGTCATGAGTTTCGACGGGCTGCTTGCTGACCTCGCAAAAGAACTCAATGTGACAGCAATAGTAAAGGGAGTTCGAGGAGTGGTTGACCTTGACTCTGAAACCATGCAATCGGAAGTTAATCGTGACCTGTGCGGAGTTGAGACTCTGTTGCTTCCGGCTCGACCGGGTCTGACCGCCGTTTCTTCATCGCTAGTGAGGGAACTGTTTGCTGGAGGCGGCGACGTTCGTAACTACGTCCCGCCCGCAGTCTGGTCCTTCCTCCAGTCCATAACGCCCAAGAAGCCAAAGCCTGCGGGATTTGGTTCATAACCGATACGAAGCCATAGGAGTCCAAATGTCTCAGCAATTTGACGAAGAGTTGTTTAGCGTAGATGGGGACGGTCTTGAGGTTCCCGGGCCAGAGGCACCGACCGGGCCCATCGAGACTGCCGAACTAGAGGAAGAGATATTCTCCCCTGAGCCCGAAGAGACGCCCTATGGGCCCTCTGCCGTTATCGCGGCTCTTGACCAGATTGAGGTCTTGGTCGAGCGCGCACGAGCCGTGCCTCTTTCCGCCAACATTGTTCTCAACAAGGCTGAGATTCTCGATCTGGTTGATCAGGCACGCGAGGCCCTTCCTGAGGACCTGGTGGCCGCTGACGCAGTAGTAGCGGACGCTGAGGCAGTTCTTGTACGCGCTGATACTGCGGCTGACGCGGCAGTGAGCGAAGCAAATCTTAAGGCAGGCACGATCCTCGAAGAGGCCCGCGAGAGGGCGGACTCGGTCATGAGAGAGGCGCGTGCTGAGGCTGAGCGGACTACTGCTCGTGCCACCGAGGATGCCGCACATACTCAAACCAAGGCACGTAAGGAAGCGGAAGACCTAATGGCAGACGCACGGGCTCAGGTGGAGCGTCTGGTGGCCTCCGATTCGATCACTGAGATGGCTAACCAACGTGCTCGTGAGCTAATGACAAATGCTCAGAAGGAAGCCTCAAAGCTTCGCGCGGGTGCGGACGACTACGTTGCTGGAACACTCAATAAGACCTCTGACCTGCTTGCGGACCTGCTCCGTCGTACTGAGGCGGGTGTTCGCGCGGTTGCTGAGCGGCAGGGGATTTCCACCGATATCGACATTGAGGAGCGGTAGGCTGTTTGGCTGTAGTCGCTTCGATAGTGGATGGAGTAGCGGTGGAAGTTAAGGGATTGGTCCTCTCCCTCAGGAACCAACCGGTAGAGCCTGGGGCCCGCGAGGAAACGAGCTTTGATTGGACTGTTCCTAAGGGCTGGGAAACAGAGGTACTACGCCTAGAACCGGGAACGGTCGTTCCCATTGACGTTGCAGTGACAACCATTGACGGAGGCGTGATCGTCGAGGCGAACGGATCCGTGACTCTGACGGGAGAGTGCGTAAGGTGCCTCGACCCCATCGAAGTCCACCAGGACTTCCACGCCAGTGAAGTATTCGTTTACGAAGACAGCCGGAGGGAACGAAATAGACCCGCTGAAGGGATCGAGAGCGAGGGTGATGAAATGGACTCCGCCCTGCTCATCGAACGCGACACTGTTGATCTTGAGCGGCTTCTCCGCGATGCGATTCTTGCCGAGGCGCCACTTCAGCCAGTCTGTAGCGAAGATTGCCTTGGGATCTGTGTCCACTGTGGCATTCTTCTTCGGGATGCCGGGCCGGATCACAAGCATGAGTTTCTTGATCCGCGTTTTGCCGCTCTAGAGGGATTTTTCGGTGAGCGCGACGAAAGTGAGCCTAGGGACTAATGTCTCGAAGAACCCGAGCCGGGGCAGATAATCCGGACGTGGCGGAGCTACTGGGCAGGTGGGGCGTAGCACTTGACCCAGAGTTGCTGATCCTCGCCTTAACGCACCGTTCGTTTGCGAACGAAATGGGCGGCCTGCCGAACAACGAACGGCTTGAGTTTCTCGGAGACTCCGTCCTCGGCTTGGTCGTGACGGAAGAGCTTTACAAGAGCCACCCGGATGTCCCCGAGAGTGAGTTGGCGAAACTCCGTTCAGCAGTCGTTTCTCAAAAGCCACTCGCGCAGGTTGCGCGTGAACTGGATCTGGGTTCTTACATCCTGCTTGGGGTCGGTGAGCACAAGACGGGAGGTCGAGAGAAGGATTCGATCCTCTCAGACACCCTTGAAGCGCTGATTGGGGCAACCTACCTGACCAACGGACTTGAGCCGACTCGCTCTGTGCTCCTGCACCACCTAAGGGGAGTCCTAGAGGCCGCAGATGAGCCTGAGTCTGTAATGGACTGGAAAACTCCGCTTAGGGAGTTCGCCCTAGCGAATAAAATGGGCGATGTCTCCTTCGAGATAAAGGGGGAAGGGCCGGATCACGACCGGCACTTCTACGCGACCGTGCTTGCTGGTGAGCAACCGCTGGGAACCGGAGACGGTCCATCACGGAAAGAGGCGGAGAACGACTCGGCGAAGCACGCCTACCTTGCCCTCACGGACGGACATGTTCCTGACGGACGACCGATAAACGGCAATGCCTGAGCTGCCTGAAGTCGAGACCATACGCCGAGGTCTGGACAAGCATCTGTCTGGGAAACGAATCGTTTCTGTCGAAGGTCGGGGTGGACGCCTGGTTCGGAACAATCCCGGCGGCATGGTACAACTGCGAGACTCCCTCACCAATGCGGGGATCAAGTCAGTGGAACGCCGCGGCAAGTTCATGTGGATGCTCTTGGATGGCCGCGCCGAGTCCACCCTGGTTATTCACCTTGGAATGTCGGGGCAGGTTCGCACTGCGACGCACCCTCCGGCCCAGCTCGATCGACACGAGCATGTCCGACTCACACTTTCCGACGGTACCGTGGTGCGTTTCGTTGACCCGCGAATGTTCGGTCACTTGACGCTCTCTGAACTGGTTGAAGACGGACGGGGTCGCCAGGTACCCGAGATCGCGCGGCACATTGCGCCCGATTTGCTGGAACTGCGCGACGGGGATGATCTTCTTGAGCTTGCTCAGCGCATGCACACCCGGAATCGATCCATCAAGACGATGCTTCTGGATCAGGGTCTAGTCTCGGGCGTTGGAAACATCTACGCGGACGAGGGACTCTTTCGAGCAGGAATCCAGGGGCGATCAGTCGGCGTATCGCTGAGTGTCAAGCAACTCGGATCTCTTCTTGAGAACACGCGCGAAGTGATGACTCAGGCCGTGGCTGCGGGAGGAACCTCGTTCGACACACTTTACGTCGATGCCGATGGGAATCCCGGGTATTTCGAACGCGAACTAAAGGTATACGGACGAGAAAATGAGGAATGCCTGGTCTGCGGCGGTCCGATAGTGCGTGAAACCATCGGCGGCCGATCACACTTCCACTGCACCACGTGTCAGCGCGTGGTGGTTTCCCAGACTTAGGACTTTCCTCCCTTATGATGGGATGGTGCAGAACATGGTGAACAGCGAACGGCCGCCCGTACGAGTGATGATCGTTGACGATCATGAGATTGTCCGTCGGGGCATAGCTGAGATTGTCGACCGCGATTCAAGATTTGACGTTGTTGCTGAGGCGGGCACGGTTGAGGATGCCATACGCCGCGCAAACCTGGTTAACCCTGACGTGATACTAGTTGACCTCCAACTTCCCGATGGGACTGGCATTGACGTTATGCAGTCCCTTCAGGGGAGCATCCCAAACACTAAGGCAATTGTCCTTACCACGTTCGACGATGATGATGCTCTAACCGCTGCTCTTGAGTCTGGGGCAAAGGCGTACGTTCTGAAGACTATTCGGGGTGCGGAAATCAACGACGTGATTCAGGCTGTGGCGGACGGTCGTGTCCTTCTCGATGAGCGCACCGTGACCCGCCATCGAGCCGATTCGGACGACCCCTCAATGGATTTGACCCCGTCGGAACGCCGCGTGCTGAATCTGATTGGTGATGGTCTCTCGAACCGCGAAATTGGTGAACAGCTAGGAATCGCCGAAAAGACCGTTAAAAACCACATCACCTCGTTACTTGCAAAGATGGGGCTTCAGCGTCGGACGCAGGTCGCCGCGTGGGTGGCGGCGCAAAGGTCGGCTCCGTGGCGTAGTGGGGAGCAGAAGTAGCGGCTTTGCCGAGTTAGGTCAGCCCGGCTCGCCAGACCAGCGAGGTGCCCCTTCCACGGGGTCCGGCGCCCATTGCAAACGATCCACCGTGAATTCTCGCTCGGCGTTGCATATTAGCTAAGCCTGACTGCCGCGTTACCGCAGGATCGACGCCCTTTCCATCATCCACTACGGTCACCACGATTTCCCCGGACAGTCCCTTCCCGTGAATTGCAACGTTTACGCTCACAGAACTGGCTCGGGCGTGTTTGGCTACGTTTGCCAGTGCCTCACGCACCACAGCCACCACATCATCAGAGACATTGGCGGCGGTGGCGTTTGCCCGTGATGTCAGGTCCGCCTCCAAAAGACTCTTGGGCGAGGGCTGTCCTTGGGACGAGGAGAGCGTGACGTTCTCTTCATCGACCTCGATGATCAGAGTTGGTGCGAATCCGAGATGTCCGCGTGCCGAAGATGCTTCCCGGCGGAGCATATCAACGAGGCCAGCCGACTCTTCAGCTTCCTTCAGCTGGTAGACAATGGAACGGATCTGGCCAACGGAAGAGTCGAGCGAATCGAGTGCCTCGGTGATCCCGTTGTCTAGCTCGTTATGGCCGGCGCCCTCCCTGATTTTTCGTTGCACGTCACGCAATTTCATCCCGGTTGCAAACAGGCCCTGGATCGCAAGGTCGTGCAGATCTCTGCCAATGCGCGAGCGTTCCTCGACCAACTCGACTTCGTTTTGGGCTTGCCGAGAGACAAGCAACTCGTTCGCCAGAGCCGCCTGCATCGCGAAAGCGGATGCCGGAACCGACTGGGCAAGCCTGAAGTTGTCTCTATCGCGTGACCGGGCCAGAACGAGGACTCCCTCCAGATTCTGGGGGGCCATCACCGGAACAAGCATTAGTGAGCCGTCCATTCCCAGGTCTATCGTCCACTGGGGTCGAGGTTGGCCGCATTTGATGATGACTCCCATTCCATCTCGAAGCAGTTCCATACTCGGACTTGGAATCTCAAAAGTTAGACCGATCGCGCGGTTCGGCTGGATAAGCGGGTCTTTTTCGTCGGCGCAGAAGGCGTTTTCGCACAGCATGACTCCGCCGACGGACTTAAGAAAGACCAGCGCTGCGTCCGCGTCGGCGGCGTTGCTGGACATATCGAGGAACAGATCTAGCGTGTCTTCAGGGTCATCTGCCGAGAGAACTCCCTCGGAGAACCGGCGGAAGGCCTCTACCCACCGGAGGGAGTCCTCAAGTGCGAGCAGATGGTCACCGGGAGAAGTACGGTCGTTCATTCTTGCTCCGTTGCCCAGCGGTATCCAGAATCACTTGCCAGCAACTCCTGGTGAGATTCGGCTAAGTGGGCCACCGCGGGCTCACCGACTCCGGGTATCAACTGCACGATTCGCGTTGCCTGTTCGAGTCCTGAAAGTCTGTGAGTGACTACGACTAGGCCCCGTTCGTTGCCTGAGTCTTCGAAAAGGGACCTCATGATCTGGTCTGCTGTTTCACCATCAAGGTGCTCGCCCGGCTCATCAAGTAACAGGATTCGAGCGGGAGATGCAAGTGCGCGTGCTAAGAGCAACCTGCGGCGCTCGCCTCCGGATATTGTTGTTGCACCCACTCCTAGTAGCGTATCCAGACCCTTCGGGAGTCCGCTAAGCCACTCACCGAGACCGACACGGTCCAGTAGTCGTCCGGCCTCATCACGGGAGATATCGGAGCTGGCGACCCGCAGATTCTCATAGACAGTAGTGGCAAAAACGTGTGAATCCTCGGTTGTTAGTGAGACCAATTGTGTCACCTGGTCTCGATCACCGTTCCAGAGGGGAACGCCGTTAAGGTCGGCAGTTCCTGCCCGGGGCGCGAGCATCCCGGCGAGTGTGTAGAGCAAAGTCGTCTTACCAACTCCTGACGGGCCGACAATCGCTGTGATGGTACCGGGTCGAATCTTAAGGTTGATGTTCGCTACCGCCACGTCACGCCCCGGCCAGCCAACTTCAAGGTCTTGGACAACTATCTCTGCACGAGGGGGAGTCCGATCAAATCCGGGAATCGGGTGGATCTGCTGAATATCCTCGTCTTCAGGACCCAGGAGCGCCATAATGCGTTCCGCGGCCCTAGCAGATTTGATCAATTGAACGGAGGCAGGCCCCAAATCAGCGGTCCCCTCAAAGGCGGCGAGAGGGGTGAGGGTCAGGACTGCCAGCGCAACGGCCGCGACCAAACCGGCGTTGGTTTCTGGGGTTGCCACAATAAGAACTCCGACGACGGTTAGTCCCATTGCCAGGCGGTCCAAAGCGGTGGCCAGGGCCGCAGGGCGCGCAGCTTTGGAGCGTGCGGTGTTCAAGTTTGCCGACGCTATGTTCACGTTCGTCTGTGCTTGATCCAGGTTTCCACTGACAACTAGCTCGTCAGCTGATTCCAGAATTGTCATGGCCGAGACAGAGAGGTCGACTTTTGAGCTTTGTTCTAGGGCTTCTGCCTCTCGGGCCGATTTGGCAGTGAGCATCGGTGCCACGATTCCGGACACCATTAGTCCGACCGCAATGATGATCGCTGAGGGAAGTGAGAGGAAGGCGAATCCGACTACGGTTCCGACCCCCACGATTGCGGTTACCAGGAACGGGAGCATCGACTTGACCACATAGTCGCCGACGGCGTCGATATCGCCGCCGATTCGACTGAGCAGATCTCCACGCTGTAGTTTCGCGACCTGGTCTATCGGGCCCTCGGCCAGGGCGTCGTATACGCCCAGTCGCAGGGAATCCATTCCGTCTAGTGCAACCTGGTGGCTGGCAAGACGCTGCAAGTAGCGCAGTAGGGCGCGAAGCACGCCAAACATGCGAACCGAGGTTGCTGCGACGGTCAGATAGAGCACGGGAGGCATCTGTGATGCGCGTGCTATGAGCCACGCCGAGACTGCCGCCAGGCCAATAGCGGAGCCTAGTCCCGCGACGCCATAGAACACCGCAAGAGCGAAGTCTACTTTCCTGATCCGGAGCATTCGGATGGCACGATCGAGGGCGGCGCGTTCAGGTGCGGTCAGTATCCATTTCACTGGCGTCCCTCCCTCTGCTCTTCGAAGAGCCTCAGCCCTTGCGTATCGTCCTCGGGGAGTGAGGCAGCGTCTAGGAAGCCGGGAAGTTCGCCACTCAAATCCTCAAGTTCGTAGTCATCGAGCAGTTGCGGATACAGCTTCATCTCGGCTTCCGTCGCGGGACGCGACTCAACATTCAAGACTGTGTCGCTGGCGCGAAGGATCGCCTGCCGGTGTGCGATGACAACTATCGTTGTACCGCGACCGCGTAGCTCCTTTAGCACCCGGGCGATCTGCTCTTCGTTCATTGCGTCTAGGTGCGCGGTTGGCTCATCAAGAACCAGAAGTGTCGGGACTTCGACCAGCGTTCGGGTGAGCGCGAGTCGCTGTCTTTGACCGACGGAGAGTCCGATGCCGCCAAGTCCAATCTCCGTGTTCCACCCGTGGGGAAGTGAATCAATTACGGCACTAAAACCAGTGGCATGGGCGGCGCGTTCGAGCGCGGGAGTGACCTCGGGAGCCGTTGATTCGGGAAGGACGTTGCCGATCACCGTACCGGGGGAGATAGTAGGGTGCTGCGGTATCCAAGAAATGCCGCGATACCAGGAATCGAGAGCAAACTCGTCGACAGATACCAGTTCCCCGGCTGAGCTTTCAGCGCGAACCATCCCGCGGGTTGCTGGCTCAAGGCCTAGTAACACTTGAACGGTCGTTGACTTTCCGCCGCCGGAGGTTCCGGCAAGCGCCGTAATGCGGCCCGGTTTGATGGTTCCGTTCAAGTCATGAGGAGCCCACGAACCCCGGCTAGCGACGGAGAGCCCTTCGATTCGAATTGGGCTGGTTCCCGCCCTTGCTGCTTCCACGGTGCCCGACTCACGCTCGGGGGTTTCGAGAATGGTAAAACACTGTTCAGCTGCAGCAACACCGTTAGTTGACGCATGAAACTGGGCTCCAACCTGGCGAAGCGGTTCGAAGACCTCCGGCGCGAGCATGATGATAACTAGGCCGACGAAGAGGCTTAGTTGGCCGGAGACCATCCTCATGCCAACCTGGACGGCCACCAGGGCCACCGACAGAGTTGCCAAGAACTCAAGAACCCCACCGGACAAGAACGCAACGCGGAGTGTTTGCATGGTCGTTCTGGTGTTTTGTTTGCTGAGGCGAACCAGGTGTTCCCGGGGTCCCTTTTCGCGCCCTAGGGCCCTGAGGGTCGGTAGACCGGTCAGAAGGTCGAGGAGCTGAGCTCCGAGGCGTTCCATGGCAAGGAGCTTCTTAGAAGAGAAGCCGACGGTCATTTTGCCAATAAGGACCATGAAAATCGGGATCAACGGGATCGTAAGCAGGGCAATCAGAGCCGACCAAAAGTCGAGGAACAGTATTGTCACTAGTGCCAAGGGAGTAGCCGTCATTACCAAGAGCAATTGCGGCAGAAACTTCACGAAGTAGGGATCAAGATCGTCAAGGCCACGGGTCACCAGAGTGGCATTCTCAGTAGCGTTGCGAGCTCGCCACCGGGGACCCAACCTCGCACTCTTAGCGAGCACCTGGGCGCGCAACTCTGCGATGGTCTGGTCTGCTGCTCGGTGCGCCCTGGCCTCCCGCAGGTAGACCAGCAACGCACGAACTCCCACGACTGCCGCGAGGCCAAGGATTGTGGGTAGAACACCCGAGAGTGGCTCCCCGCCTGTTACAACGGGGGAGAGCGAGGCGGAAATCAGGAATGCCTGGGCAATCACCAAGGCGGCGGTTAGCAGTCCGAGTACCGCGATTTCCACGATGTACCTTCGGGCCGATCTCGCATACTTGAGCAGGCGCGGATCGAGTGGCTTCATACGGACTATTGTCCCATAGAGGGAGCGGTGGGAGATTGCAGTGGAGCTCGTCGCCGGCAAACACTCTCGGTCATGACAAAAGGGTGGCCCACCAATGTTGGCGGGCCACCCCAGTCTGCTTCATCGGAGTCTGTTGACTCAGATCAGTTACATGGGCTTCTTTCCGGTGAGGAAGTTTGCCTTCGGGCGAATCCAGTCCGGAAGAATGCCCGGATTTGCATCAATGGATTGAACCGACACGCGACCACGGAACACCCAGTAGGACCAGAACGTGTAGGCCAGAACAAGTGGCACCAGCATTACTGCCACGACGGTCATGACGATCAGAGTGGGCTGAGTCGAGGAAGCCCAGCTTATTGGCAGGGAGTAGGCGGGGTCGATGGAGGAAACCATGACGTTCGGGAACATAGTGGTGAAAACCCACGCAACTGCGCCCGCGATGCCGATCGAGGAGAAGATAAATGCCATTCCCTCCTTTTGGATCTTGGACTGCGCGTAGAACGCTGCCAAGACCAGCGCGACGGCAGCGATCACCAGCGGGATCCAGCCCCAGGCGTTCGGCGAGTACGCCAACTGGCCCCAAAGAACCCAGATTGCGCCAAGTGCCACTGCGCCGAGCGAGGCAATCGATCCCACCTTCACCGCGCGTTCGCGAACTTCTCCCTCGGTCTTCAGCGCTAAGAACTGAGCGCCGTGAGCCAGGCAGACGACCATTATCGTGACCCCTCCGAGCAGAGTGAATGGGGTGAATAGCGAGAAGAAGCCGCCGGTTAGGTTGAAGGCGATGTTCCCGTCGGCCATGGCGGCTGGAACATCGGCCGGAGCAATGGTCGTCATGACTAGCGAACCGTCGACAACCGTGGGTTCCTGGGCCTCGATCTTCATTCCCTGAACAAAGTTAGAGAACGCTACGCCAAGGATCAGAGGCACGCCATATGCTGCAACGGTGTGAACCCAGTCCCAGGTATCGCGCCATCTCTGACTCTTTAGCTTCGAGCGCCACTCGATGGCGACGATTCTAACGATCAGAAGAACCAACATCAGGAACAGGGCCAGGTACATGCCGGAGAACATTGTGGCGTACCAAAGTGGGAAGGCCGCAAACATGGCACCACCTGCAGTTAGCAACCAGACCTCGTTGCCATCCCAGTGAGGACCAATGGTGCGAACGGTGACTGATCGTTCGTCGGGTGTCTTTCCAACAACACGGATCAGCATCCCGACACCGAAGTCGAAGCCTTCGAGGACCAGATAAACGGTCCACAGCAGTGCGATAAGGATGAACCAAATAACGCTTAGAGCCATCATTTCTTCGTCCCCTATCAGTATCCGAAGCTCAGCGCTTGGGCGCTGTCTTCACTCAGGTCGGATTCTTCTGGGCCGTGGTGGCCGCCATCAATTCCCTCTAGGACATACCTTCGCATCAGCCAAACCCAAATGACTCCGAGCACCGCGTAGAGGATGGTGAACAGAATCAGGGTTACTAGAGTCTGCACCGCAGGAACCGCGGTCGAGATCCCCATCTCCGTCATCTGGAAGACAGATGCACCAGGATCTCCGTTCTGCAAAGCCATCAAGTTCGGAGAGACCACCCACGGTTGACGTCCCATTTCCGTGAAGATCCACCCGAATGAGGCTCCAGCGAACAGCATCGGGATCGAAAGAATCGCAAACCTCCCGAGCCACTGGTTGGTCGGAACACGCCCACCGCGAAGTTCCCACATTCCCCAGAGGGCAAGCAACGCTGCGAAAGCAGCCATGCCAATCATTAAGCGGAACGCCCAGAACACAGGCATCGACGGGGGCCGGAAGTCGTACTGTGCCGCGTCTCCGTATTTCGCGACGAAGTTCGGGTCAGCATTGAGGAGTTCAACCAACTGCTGTTGAGCGCCCTGGACACCCGTCTCCTCGGAGGTGAACGAGTTTGAAGCCATGAATGAGGCAACTCCTGGGACAGTGATGATACGCATTGGTCCGCCGTCGCCATCAAGGGGGCATTCCCCAAACGCGGCGACGGTAAACGCTGCGCTCTCAGTGTCAACACAGATGGCCTCCGCAGTGGCCATCTTCATTGGTTGTAACTCAACCATCTCCTGACCCTGGAAGTGGCCGGTACCAACGGTAAGCACGCCGCCGACAACCACGATGCCCAGTCCGAAGACGGTAATTGGGCGCCAAACCTCGCGCGCCTCTTTGGTTCCGGCTTCGCCACCTTCACGGGCTGAGCGCGCCATCCACCAGATGGAGATCCCAGCGATGAATGTACCGGTGATCAGCCAAGCTGAAGAAATGACGTGAGTAAAGGTCCAGAAGAGGACCGGATTTGTCAGAAGGGCTCCAAAGCCACCAATACCGTCAAGCTCGGCTCGACCCGTCGCCGGGTTAAAGACCGCGCCGACGGGGTGTTGCATCCACGAGTTAGCAGTAAGGATCCAAACCGCGGAGAGCATCGTGCCGATGGCGACCAACCAAATAGTTGCCAGATGAAGTTTCTTGGAGATTCGACCCCAACCAAAGATCCAGAGACCGAGGAAGGTTGACTCAAGGAAGAATGCCAGCAGGGCTTCAATTGCCAGCGGCGCACCGAAGATGTCGCCGACATAGCGAGAGTATTCTGACCAGTTCATTCCGAACTGGAACTCTTGCACAATGCCTGTTGCGACACCCAGCGCGAAGTTAATAAGCAGTAGTTTCCCGAAGAACCTGGTTGCCTTTAACCATGTCTCGTTTCCCGTCTTTTGCCAGATCGTCTGCATGATTGCGACGGCTAGGGACAGGCCGATGGTTAGGGGGACCAGGATGAAGTGGTAGACGGTGGTGACACCGAACTGCCACCGGCCCAGCACTACGGGATCCAGCGCCGTAGACAAGATGTCCATGCGATGACCCTTTCAAAAACTGTGTTAGTCGGACTATTAGGTGGGATAGGTCTTCGTTCCCACTCTCAAGCAAGAATCTACCGTATTCTGCGGGTCCTTAAATGATTCTTGGATGTTAAGTCTGGATGTTAAGTCCCAATTGGAGCGCACCGGCATCCGCTATGGGCGACTGTGCTTGTCCGTGGCGCGGTCCTCACGGACACCGCCGCCGGGTGCGCTAGAATCCTCGTAGGGCACCGAGCCGCACCGCTCGGAGCACATCCTGTTCCCGATTCTTGGGACAGATCGGGTGAACACCTAGATCCGTGGTGAATCGAGTGAGACAGGAAGACGTGCAAAGCCCGCAGAATTTCCGCCTCAAAGTGCGTTGCACAGGGGTGATACGTGAGAACTTGAGAAGGTTCACCTTCCCGGTGTGGGGAGGGCGAACCCCATTGGAGAATCTTGAATATGGAAAACAAAGCGCCAGAAGAGGCCAAGTCGGTACCGGCGGCAGCGCTATTGTTCCAAGCCCCTGAGTTCACCGCGCCGGTGTTTCAGGCACCTCCTCCTGCGAAGAAGGAAGAGGGAAGACCGGCGAGGACGGGAGAGCGTAACCGGAATAACGGTCAGGAAGCGCAACGTCAGGATGGCGCGTCGAATCCCGCGAACGGAGCCGATTTAGGTAACAAGGACTCTGCGAATAAGGATTCCGGCCCGCGCGGCGGCAAGAGTCAACCGAAGTCGAAGCGGTCTAAGAAGGAGCCGTCGAAGGGCGAGGAAGGCAACCAGGACCCGGCCTCCGATAAAGGACAGCAGAAGTCCAAGGGTGGCAAGAAGAAGCAAGATAGGGACGCTGCAACGGATGACTCTGCCACAGCTGAGGCCCTGGACGCTGATTCAGTAGCGGTCGGTTCCGCTGAGGCCTCTGATGCGGCGGAGGACTCCGGCGGAACGACGCGCAGACGCAGGCGGCGCTCTCGGAGCTCAGACAGCGATTCCCAAAGCGAGAATGCTGATCCCGATCAAGTGAGGGGATTGAAGGGATCTACCCGCCTTGAAGCGAAGAGGATGCGCCGACGCGAGGGCAGGCGGGAAAGCCGCCGTCGGCAGTCGATAACGGAATCCGAATTTCTGGCGCGTCGCGAGGCTGTTGACCGCGAGATGGTGGTCCGTCACCGCGATGGCGCCGACCAAATAGCCGTGCTTGAAGACGGTATTTTGGTCGAGCATTTTGTCGCGCGCAGGACCGCACAGTCGATAGTGGGAAACAGCTACCTTGGGCGTGTCCAGAATGTTCTTCCCTCAATGGAGGCCGCATTCGTCGATATCGGTCGAGGTCGCAATGCGGTCCTCTACGCGGGTGAAGTGAACTGGGACGCGCTTGGCATGGAGGGCAAGCCCAGGCGGATCGAGACCGCCCTCTCCCCGGGGGACACCGTCATGGTTCAGGTGACGAAGGACCCCATCGGCCATAAGGGAGCAAGGCTCACAAGCCAGATAACCCTGGCTGGACGCTACCTGGTGTTTGTGCCGGGCTCGTCAATGCTTGGAATCTCGCGCAAGCTTCCTGACGTTGAGAGGAATCGACTCAAGAAGCTACTGAAGGAGATCGTTCCTGAGGGAGCGGGCGTTATCGTGCGCACAGCGGCTGAGGGAGCGAGCGAGGAACAACTTCGTGACGACGTCGAACGTCTTACCAAGCAGTGGGCTTCTATAGAGAAGAAGGCCGAGAACACTAAAAAAGCTCCGGTTCTGCTCCGTGGGGAACCAGAGCTGGTGGTCCGAGTCGTTCGTGACCTCTTCAATGAAGATTTCAGCAAGTTGATTGTCCAGGGGGACGAGACCTGGAACAAAGTCCATGAGTACGTCGGTGAACTTTCGCCGGAGTTAACTGATCGCCTTGAGCACTGGACCAGCAAAGACGATGTGTTCGAAGCCAAGAAAGTCGGTCAACAACTTGCAAAGGCAATGGATCGCAAGGTTTGGCTTCCCTCCGGAGGCACTCTGATCATCGAGCGAACAGAAGCTCTGACGGTTGTGGACGTAAACACTGGCAAGTTCGTTGGTTCCGGCGGAACGCTTGAAGAGACCGTAACGCGCAACAACCTTGAAGCCGCTGAAGAGATCGTTCGGCAACTGCGTCTGAGGGACATTGGCGGCATCGTCATCATCGACTTCGTAGACATGGTGCTCGAATCTAACCGGGAACTGGTACTCAGACGTCTTGTCGAGTGCCTTGGACGCGACAGAACCCGTCACCAGGTCACTGAGATCACCTCGCTTGGCTTGGTCCAAATGACACGGAAGAGGGTGGGCGAAGGCCTGGTTGAAGCCTTCTCAACAACCTGTGACGTGTGCGAGGGCAGGGGGTTTATCGTCCACGATCACCCAGTGGAGCTGGGTGGGTCGCAGGGCGGATCGAGCAAAGCACCGCGCAGGCAGGACAGCGGGGACGTGCGAGACGAGCGAAAGACACGCGGACGGGCGGCAAACGTGGACACGAGTCCCACCGTCACCGAGAGCCATGTGGGCGAGGAAAAGGTGCGTTCTGCCCTCAGTGCAATCGCCGCCGCAACCAGGCCGGGTGGCGAGGTGGACCCCGACAGCCCATCCGCCGAAAAGGGGGAGGAAGGGCTTGAAAAGAAGGGGCAGGAACTTGAGGTTTCAAGGCCTGTTCCTGAGATCACCCTTCCCGAAGCCTCCAAGGAACCGCGAAGTCGAAGGACAAAGGGCACGGCGCGCCGGGTCGTGACGCGAGCAGCGGGAAGCCCGCCGGTTCGAAGCCCACTGACCTCCACAGACGAAGCAGAGTCTGCTTCCGCTGAGCAGAAGCACGAGTCTGCACGCGAAGCAGTCAGGGCACTTTTCGAGGATTAGCACTGCAAGATTCTGAGGACTGAACAGGTCGCCCGTAACCTACGCCACACAGTGCCTAATCGCACAGGCCACAGGTGGCAGGAACGGGCCTGTCTCCTTGATTGAACAGGGCAAATTCCGTTAGATTTACTAGTCGGCGCAACCCGCGCCCAGGACCCACGATCCCGGTTGGTAGCAGTTACCGGAGTTAGGGTTCCCAAAGATTTGAGACATGAGAAGCGAGCAGTAACGTGGTCTACGCAATCGTGAAGTCCGGTGGCCGTCAGGAAAAGGTGGCTGTTGGCGATAAGGTCGTCATGGACAGGTTGCCAAACGAAATTGGTGAGACCGTCGAACTGAAGGCAGTTCTGGTTGGCGACGGCGACAAGGTCACCACCGATGCAAAGAAGCTTGCTTCTACAAAGGTCTTGGCCGAGGTTATTGATGATGAGGCCAAAGGCCCGAAGATCAGCATCGTCAAGTACAAGAACAAGAGCGGCTACCGCAAGCGTCAGGGACACCGCCAGAAGCTCTCGGTCGTGAAGATCACCGAGATCGCCTGATTCGGTTACAACGCTTAAGGAGACATAGAGATGGCACACAAGAAGGGCCAAGGCACTTCCCGCAACGGTCGCGACTCTAATGCACAGCGACTCGGAGTGAAGCGTTTCGGTGGCCAGAAGGTAAATGCAGGCGAGATCCTGGTCCGTCAGCGCGGCACCAAGTACCACCCCGGCGTAAACGTTGGCCGCGGTAAGGACGACACCCTGTTTGCTCTGAAGAGCGGTGAGGTGGAGTTCGGTAACATCCGCGGGCGTCGCGCGATAAGCGTGGTAGCGGACTAACAGCTTTATGGATATCTCCCGACCAGATCGGGAGGATCTGTTGGGGCACTCGCGTTTGCGGGTGCCCCGCTTTTATTATCAAGGCAGTCAACATAAGGAGATGCTCAGTTGGCAAGTTTTGTTGACCGCGTGAAGATCGACATTAAAGCGGGCGATGGTGGGCACGGTTGTGTTTCTGTGCACCGAGAGAAGTTCAAGCCGCTCGGTGGCCCCGACGGCGGCGACGGCGGTAACGGCGGATCCGTCATCGTTCGCGCTGACCCGCAAGAGACAACGTTGCTTACCTATCACCGCCGCCCTCGTTATTCCGCAGAGAAGGGCACCCAGGGCGCGGGGGACTGGCGCCCTGGCAGGAAGGGACAGGACCTAGTTCTGCCGGTCCCGGCTGGCACTGTGGTAAAGACCTCATCTGGTGAGTTACTGGCCGACCTTATGACACCCGGTTCCGAGATCGTCGTGGCTCGCGGTGGTAAAGGAGGCCTGGGGAATTCCTCCCTGGCGAGCAAGACGCGCGTCGCGCCCGGATTTGCGCTACTTGGCGAACCGGGTGAGGAAGAGGAAATTGTCCTCGAACTCAAATCAATCGCCGACGTCGCACTCGTCGGGTTCCCCTCATCCGGGAAATCTTCTCTGATTGCGGCCATGTCGAAGGCCCGTCCGAAGATTGCGGACTACCCGTTCACCACCCTCGTCCCGAATCTGGGGGTTGTCGAGGCCGGTGCGGTTCGATACACGATCGCCGACGTTCCGGGTCTGATTCCAGGCGCGTCAGAGGGCAAAGGACTGGGGCTCGATTTCCTTCGCCATATTGAGCGCTGTGCGGTCATTGCACACGTGATTGATTGCGCGAACTTCGAGGTTGATCGCGACCCGCTCAGGGACCTCGACGCGATTGAGAGGGAACTCGGAGAGTATCAGGGAGACCTCGGCGAGCTTGAGGGATACGTCCCTCTTTCGGAGCGCAAGCGAATCATCGTGCTAAACAAGATCGACATTCCGGACGGTCGGGAGATGGCCGACATGGTTCGCGCTGACCTTGAGGGTCGCGGCCTGGAGGTATTTGAGGTTTCCGCCGTGTCACATGAAGGACTGAGGGAGCTTTCGTTCGCGCTTGCGAAGGTGGTCGAGGAACAGCGTTTGGCTGCCCCACTAGAGGAGCCCGCACGCGAGATCATCAAGCCTAAACCGGTTGGTGCGGCGCGCGGTGACATCTCGGTCACGAAGATCCAGCACTCTGGTGACGTCATGTTCCAGGTCCGCGGTAGGAAACCGGAACTATGGGTCAAGCAGACGGACTTCAATAACGATGAGGCGGTCGGATATCTTGCTGACCGACTAAACGCTGCCGGTGTCGAGGACCAGCTAGTGGGCGCTGGAGCGCTCCCGGGCGATGCGGTGGTCATCGGAACACTTGAGGACGGCGTGGTTTTTGATTGGGAGCCGAGTATCGGAACTGGCGCTGAGCATCTTGGGAGCCGGGGCCAGGACCTGCGTCTTGAACAGTCCCAGCGTTCCAGCCGTAAAGAACGCCGCGAAGCGTACCTGAATCAAATGGACGCGAAAGAGGCCGCCAGGGTTGAGCTCCGCGAGGAAGGCGCTGCCGGGCTTTGGACAGATCCGACCTGGGGAGAAGACGAGGACAACCAGTGAGCAACGGCAAAGTGCCGCCTCGTCGCATCGGCATCATGGGCGGAACGTTCGACCCGATCCACCACGGTCACCTCGTTGCCGCCTCGGAAGCGATGTATGACTTCGGTTTGGACGAGGTCATCTTCGTTCCAACCGCGACCCAGCCATTCAAGGTGGGGCGACAAACGGCCCCCGCGGAGGACCGCTATCTGATGACGGTCATCGCAACTGCATCGAACAATCGGTTTAACGTTTCTCGGGTCGACATTGATCGAGGCGGCGTAACCTACACGTTCGAAACTCTTCGTGATCTGCGGAAGCAGTACCCCGATGCTGAATGGTTCTTCATCACGGGAGCTGATGCGCTCAAGGACATCTTCTCCTGGAAGAACGCGGATGAGGTGCTGAGCGCAGCTCACTTTGTAGGTGTTTCTCGCCCTGGCCACAAGCTTGAGATCGACGGTCACATACCCGAGGGGTCAGTTTCGCTGGTTGAGGTTCCCGCCATGGCCATCTCATCTACCGACGTTCGCGAACGGGTCAATAAGGGGGCTCCGATCTGGTATCTAGTTCCCGACGGCGTCGTTCAATACATAAGTAAGCACCGGCTGTACCGTAGTAGCACGTCCAATGAAAAAGGAGACCAATGACCTGTTCGCCCGAATCACTTCAGATTCTGGAAGTCGCAACTGAAGCCGCTCTTGACGCACTAGCAGAAGACCCGGTGGCAATCGACGTAACCGAACACCTCCCGTTTGCGGACGCATTTCTGATCCTCACTGCGGATAACCCGAGGCACCTGCGTGCGGTTCAAAATGCAGTGTCAGACAAATTGCGCGAGGAAATGAGGATTCACCCGGTTGTTGAGGGCAGTGAGGAATCCGAATGGGTTCTCATTGACGGGGGAGATGTCCTAATACACGTCATGCTTCCTGAGGCCCGTGACTTTTATGCGCTTGAGAAGCTATGGGGACACAGCCCGAGACTTCAGTTGGCCAAGCACACTGCGTAAGCAGCGAAAGAATCTGGTCGAGTGCCAGGTGACACTTAGAACGCTGGATTAGCGGATGTTCTCCGGAAGCTTCGCTAGGAACTCTTTGGTTTCGCGCCGTAGTGGATGATCGAAAATCTGCTCTGGCGGACCGATTTCAATCAGTTCACCCTCGTGCAAGAACGCGACCCGGTCTGCGACCTGCCGGGCAAACCCCATTTCGTGGGTTGCCATGACGATTGCCTGACCGGATCCCTTCAGTTCGCGCACCAGGTCCAGTACCTCGCCCACAAGCATCGGGTCCAACGCTGAGGTCACCTCGTCCAGCAACAGTAGTTCCGGGTCGGTAGCGATTGCGCGCGCAATCGCCACGCGCTGCTGCTGACCTCCCGAAAGACGATCCGGATAGGTATCTGCCTTCTCAGCTAGTCCAATTCGTTCGAGGAGTTCGATTCCCCGCCTGTCTGCCTCATCCTTAGAAACACCCTTGACCTTCCTCAGAGCCAGAGTGACGTTGTCGAGGACCGTCATATGGGGGAACAGGTTGTAGTTCTGAAAGACCACTCCGATTCGACCGCGAATCTTGTCGACATCAACCGACGGATCTGTGATGTCTTCACCCGCCAGGAAGATTTGCCCATCATCAACGCGTTCTAGCAGGTTCACAGTCTTCAGTAGCGTCGATTTACCGGACCCCGAAGCACCGATTAGTACTACGGCTTCGTGCGGATCAACATTCAGGCTCACTCCTTTGAGGATCTGATTGTCCCCGAACCACTTGTGGAGGTTCTCCACTTTCAAGACTGTGCTCACACCATGCCCCCGATCTGCTCACGTTTCTGTGTTCGCGCCGTGTACCAGTCGGTTAGGCGAATAAACGGCCATGAGAAGAGGATGAAAAGGATGCCCGCAACAACGTACGGAGTGTAGTTGTATGTGGTTGCTGTGGCTATCTGCGCGGCTCGGATCGCATCGACTGCACCCAGCACGGAGATCAGCCCCACGTCCTTTTGCATTGAGACGAAGTCGTTCATTAGAGCTGGGGTTACTTTACGGATCGCTTGGGGAAGGACCACCATTCGCAAAGTCTGATTGTAGGTGAGGCCCAGAGAGCGCGCTGCCATGCGCTGTGAGGGGTGGATCGCCTCAATGCCAGCCCTGAGTACCTCTGCTACGTAAGCGGAGTAGCAGAGAATCAGGGCGATTGCTCCCCAGAAGCCCTCGGGCATTCGGGGAAGTATCTGTAGTCCGGGGATGCCAAAACCGACTAGATAGAGGACCAGAAGCACGGGGAGGCCACGGAAAATGTCCGTATATGCGGCAGCGAATAGTCGCAGTGGCGTGAAGACTGAACCCTTCAAAGTTCGCGCAACAGCCAGCAACGATCCGAAGATTGCCACTCCGATTACCGCGAAAAACAGAACGCGAATATTGAGCCACAGGCCCTTCAGAATGCTCGGGAAGAACTCTGCCCCGATTTCAAAGTTGAAGAACTTGTCCTTCACCTGGGTCCAACCCGGAGAACTCACCACAAGGAAACCTACAATTGCAGTGAAGATCAACGTTGAGACCACCGAAATCAGGATCGACTTAGCATCCTGCTTCTTCCGGAATAACTGGCGGTCCAACTCCACCTGACTGGGAGTCGGACGCAGACTGGCCTCTGCACTCACTATCTATCTCTCACCGATCTGACTTTGATATTTCATTGATCTACATTGGGCACCGCGCTACCGACCTAAGCGTAGATGAAATCCTCCTGGAGACGGTGAGAGGCGGCTGGCAGCGGACTACGTCCGTGCCCTCCGCCTCTCAGTAATAGTGGGTCTGCCCGCTACTTCAGAACGGTGACACCCGCGCCCTGCGCGATCCACTGTTCCGTGAGAGCAGCAAGCATTCCGTCCTCTCGAAGTGCATCAACAGCAGCGGTTACCGGTACAGTCAGTTCAGAATCCTTCGCTAGCAAGAACGCGAATTCGTCGCCGTCGCCCTCAATCGGCTCGAACTGACCGACGACAACGCCGTTGTCCAGAACCGCGGCCTGCAGGTAGAGGATGGTGGGAAGATCGGTAACGACGGCATCGATCTGTCCGGCCTGCAGTGCTGCAACGGCATCATCATTCGAATTGAAAACGCCGATTTCCTGGTTCGGAGCGACTTTCTCTTCAATCACCGCAGCAGCATTCGAGCCGGATGCAACACCAAACTTAACGTCCTTGAGGTCGGCAAGTGACTTCGCGTCTGCGCCAATGTTGCCCTCAATACTGACGATCGCTTGCGTGGTCACGTAGTAGGGGCTTGAGAAGTCAACAGCCTTCAAGCGATCCTCGGAGATGGAGAACTGCTGAATGTTCAGGTCGAAGTCCTTGGGACCCGGACTAATTGCGGTTTCAAACGGGGTGCGGATCCACGTGACGTTTTCCTTTGCAAACCCTAGCTTCTCCGCAACCGCGTACGTTACGGCGGCTTCGAGGCCTTCACCGGACGCGGGATCGTCGTTCTCGACCCAGGGGGAGAACGCGGGCTCTCCGGTTGCCACGGTCAGCTTTCCAGGAGTAACGGTAGGAAGCGCATCGGCTTCAGCTGTGTTGGCTGACTCCACCGCCGGTGTGCTCTGAGCATTATCAGACTCTTCAGATGATGAATTATCGGTGCCACCGCAAGCAGCCAGCGACAGTGTCATCGCGGCAACCGCTGCGCCGATACCCAGACGCTTGGCAATAGGTTTAGTTGAGCGGGTCAGAAAAAGGGCCATGGGTCTCCTCAGATCTTCGTTATTCGCGCTTTCCACTAGGCATAGAAGCCGGTATCAGTCCAAGTAAAGAATCAGAAATACCGAGTTCTAGCGGTGCAGTGCGAACGACGTAAAGTTTACAAAGTCGCCTTAGAACTTTCTGCTTGTATCCGGCCATCGGATGCCCAGGGTGCCACTGACGTGGAAAGATCCGCCCCGAGCGTTAGACGTGTTCTAGGCTTTGCGGAGAACCAGACCCCTAGGGAGAGTAATGGACCGGAACAAAGACGTCGTTGGCATTGTTGTTTTCCAATCCGACTTCGGGACCCGTGACGGTGCGGTTGCCGCGATGAAAGGTGTCGCATCCGGAGTGGATTTGGATCTGAAGCTCTATGATCTAACCCACCAGATTCCGCCCTATACGATCTGGGACGGTGCGTATCGCCTCTATCAAACCATTGAGTATTGGCCGCAGGGCACGGTATTTGTTTCCGTGGTTGACCCGGGGGTGGGTTCCTCGCGCAAGTCCGTGGTTGCCAGGACTGGCAGTGGGCATTATGTCGTCACTCCCGACAACGGCACGCTGACCCTCATCGCTGACCGATATGGGGTAACCGAGATGCGTGAGATTGACGAGGCCGTGAATCGGCGCCAGGGCGGTCACAACCCCTACACTTTCCATGGTCGCGACGTTTACGCGTACACCGGGGCCCGCCTCGCCTCCGGGAGGATCTCGTTCGAGGAAGTGGGTGAAGTTATCAATGAAGCTCCCGTCTCGCTGGACTTCCAACGAGCCTCGGTCCAGGACGGAAAGCTGATCGGTACCGTTCCCGCACTCGACATCATGTTCGGGAACGTCTGGAGTGACATTGATCAGGAACTCGCATCGGCAATCGGACTGCAACTCGGTGAGAAGTATCGGGTTGAAATCCACCACGGCGGTGAACGCGTCTACTCCGAGACTCTTCCCTATGTGAATGTGTTCGCCGATGTCGCGGCGGGGGAGTCGCTGATCTACTTCAACTCCCTCAACATGCTCTCTGTTGCGACGAATCTTGGTGGCTTCGCCAGAGAAAACGACATAGCGTACGGAAACGACTGGACAATCTCCATAGCACCGGGCTAAATCCCCAGGATTGCCCTTGCTATTGCCAGGTAGATGATCAAGCCGGTTGCATCCGTGAACGTTGTGATGAACGGGTTTGAAAAGACTGCCGGGTCGGCATGAACGGCCCTTGCGATCAGTGGCATTATGCCGCCGATAGTTGCGGCCCAAGTGCAGATTGCAAGTAGCGTCAAGCCGATGATCATCCCGACCTGCACCCCGAAGATCAGCGAGGTGACAGCGAAACCTATTGTCCCTAGTGCCCCGCCAAGCAGCATGCCGACTCCGAGTTCTTTGGTCAGAACTTTCAGGATGTCTTTGGGCTCGACATCACCGAGAGCCAGCGCCCTGGTAACCGTGGTTGCCGCCTGATTACCGGTGTTCCCACCGGTGCCGATCAACAGGGGGACGAACAGGGTAAGTGCGGTGACCTGGGCAAGCGTTGCCTCTGCCGTTGATAGGACCTGAACGGTGAGAACGGCTCCAACGGCTAGAACCAGTAACCAAACGATGCGGGACTTGACGATAGCCCAGGTTGGGGTCGACAGATACGGCCTGCGGAGGGGTTCCACGCCGCCTTGACGTGCCGTGTCCTCGCTCTCCTCATGCTCAATGATTCGCATCGCATCGTCAAAGGTGAGGATACCGACCAAGCGGTCTTCGCTGTCGGTGATAGGCATTGCAAGCAGACCCTGTTCAGCCAGAAGGCGGGCCGCCTCTTCCGCGTCCTGGGTTGCTTCTGCGACGTGTGTGGGGGAGAGGACATCAGCGATCAGGGTGTCGGGATCCGCCCGAAGCAGGTCACGCAGGCTGACGACCCCGACGACGTGGCGGGAATCATCAAGGACCGGAAGTGTGTAGATGGTTTCGGCGTCATCCAGACGTGCCTTGACCCGTTCCATTGCCTGGCCGACTGTGGCACCTTCGCGGCATGCCACGTACTCAGGGCTCATGCGGCGTCCGATGGAGTCTTTCGGGTATCCAAGAACAGCGGCGGTGAGCCTGCGATCCTCCAACGAAAGTCCGTGAAGGAGCCTTGGGGCAACGCTTGCGGGAAGCTCATCGAGCAGCCAGACGCGGTCGTCAGGATCGAGTTCTTCAAAGATGGCTGCGACTTCCACATCCCTGAGTGAGTTGACCAGTTCACCTTGAATGGATGGGTCGAAGTCCTCGAAGACTTCGAGCGCTGTCTGTTTAGGGAGCAGTCGATACGCGATGGCACGATCCTTGGCGCCCAGGCGTTCCAGGGCGTCAACCAGTTCTTCAGTCTGCTGGGGTTTCAACTCGACCGCCACTCCGGCAAGATCGTTGTGAGCCAGCGTTTCCTGGATTCGTTCGATTAGGCGCGTAACCTCGGGTGACTGCTCGGGGGTCATATAGCGCTCCCATCTCGCGTGGGATAAGGGCCACGCATAGCCTATGCCCCAGAGAGCCGAATAACCACGTCCACCAGGCCCATTAGGAAGTGATTTGTCTAATCAGACTCGGAGAACTCCCGGAAGGCATCAAGAGCTCGGACCTGATTGAGAACCTGCAGGTAGCGAAGGGGATTGATGTTTTTGGCTACCACGTACTCCGTGAGTTCATTTCGCACGACGTGCAGCAGATCATCTGCGTTCCAAGGCTTTGCGATGAAGTGGTCGATGTGGGCGTCGTTGACGGCGCGAATGGTGTCTTGAAGGTCCGCCTGACCGGTGATCAAAACCTTACGGGTCTCGGCGGTTGCCTCCCTTTTTGCCAGTTCAATCATGAAGTCGATTCCTGTGGTCCCCGGAAGGCGATGATCACAGAGGATCAGGGCAAACGCGTCATCGTCGTCCTGAATCTCTTCGATCACGGACTCGGCGTCAAGGACATCTTCCGCTGGCTCGATCCGAACTGTAGGGGTCAAGGTCATCAGGTCGCGTTCCAGGGCTGCCCGCACCTCAGCATCGTCCTCAAGAATCACGATTGACAGTTTCATTGGTGCTCCTTAGGTGCCTCCGTCGGAATATCGACGGTGACTGTTGTTCCTGATTCCCCCGTGTCGATCCGCATGGTTCCATAATGCCTGCCAATTATGGTTCGTGAGACACTTAGTCCGATTCCCATGCCAAAGCGCACCTGACCGGACTTTGTCGTGAACCGCGGTTCAAAGATTCGGGGCAGAACGTCGGGAGGAACTCCCGGCCCATCGTCGGCGATCTGGACTCGAACCCAACCTGGACGCGGGCTAAGAGTTCGAACGGTTATCGACCCGAGATCCCCCTCAGTTTCCCCGCTACTCTCGGCTGCCTCTGTGATTGCCTCCGCGGCGTTTGTGAGTACATTGGTCCAGACCTGTGCAAGCTGCCCGTGATATCCCATTACGGAAGGAACATCGTCGTAGTCACGAACCACTCGGAGTCCGGAGAGCTTATGGGACAGAAGACGAAGTGAGTCCTCAAGGCTCTGGTTGACGTTGACCTCAGCGATACTGTCGCCGTCCGGACGGGCGTAGGAGCGGAGAGAGGAAACCAAATCTGTTATTCGTCCGGATGCCGAATTGAGATTACGGAGCCCCGTGCCTATTGATGCTGCCTGAAGCGCACTCTCTAGTTCGATCCCTGATCCTTTGACGGCCTTGCGTGCCAACTCTGGGTCGCGGATACCGCCGAGGGCGAGGCGCATCGCAGTGGCTCCATCTCCCGTGGCGCCAGTGAATTCTTTGCGCAACTCGCGCTCTTGGCGGGAAGACAAAGCAATCGAGTCTAGGCCGTCAGCCAACGCTGAGATTGCAAGCGCTGCCCATTTCCTATCCGGGGCAGTTTCGAGAAGAGCAATCACATCGTCTGCCAGGTACTCGCTGACCCTTTCGATGGCGGCTACGGGGTTGTTGAGCTCGTGGGCGACGCCCGCCGAAAGTGAACCGAGCGACGCCAGGCGCTCCTGGGCCATCAACTCGGTTCGGGCTTCCTCAAGGTTAGAGAGAGCAGATGCCAGATTCCTGCGTTCTGTCTCCAACTGTCTTGAGAGTTCAGCGTTAGTGATGTGGAGTTCTTCAGCACGTCTTAGTCTTCGATCAAGCGAGCGGATAAATAGAGTTGCCGCCAACAGGCTGATCTCGGAGTTTCCCTCGACCGCGCTATTGAGTTGCTCCATTGTGAGTTGAACAGCCTCAACTGAAGTGGTAGTAACCGCGTTGAGAAGAGCCGTCTGTCCTTCACTGATTGCCATCAAGCCGATAATCCTGCCGGTGGATTCCTCGTGCATCACGATTTCGTTACCGCTTGGAGTCTCATACATAAGCGCAACGCGGCCAGACAGGACGAGGGTTATGTCCTGGACGTGTTCCCCACTCGAAGTGAGCCGAGTTCCTGGAGGGAAGGTCTTCCGGGGTTGTGCACCAAGGATGCTCTCAATTCGAAGAAGCAGCTTATCGATGATTACGTCATCCGAGAGCGGGGACTCAAACAGTGAGTACACGCGAGGCGAAGAGTCCCTAGCGTCCGGATCGGAAGAACCCATGTGCCGAGGATACGACAGAAATATGGTTTGGTGTGGGTCTTCGGGCTAACGCTATGTACGGCAGGTGTCGGTGGATGGCTATATCGTAAGGGCCACGTTTCGTAAGACCTTTGCTCCCATAGAATCGATGACATGACAGATCTCAAAAATGCAACGGACCCGTCGCTGCTGAGCGTCGCCGAGGTTGCTAAAGACTTTGACGTGGACCCGGAGACCGGGCTAAACCAAGCTGAGGTCTTGAAGCGTTTGGAGAGGTATGGAGCCAACGAACTCCGTTCAAAAGAGGCGGAGCCGGGATGGAAGCGTTTCCTGCGGCAATTCGCCGATCCGCTGGTCTATCTTCTGCTGGTCGCCATTGCGATCTCCCTCGCGGCGTGGGTGTTCGAGGGAGCAAGTGGCGTCCCAATAGACGCAACTGTCATTTTGCTGATCGTCATCGCGAATGCGGTCATTGGGTTTGTCCAAGAGAACCAGGCGGCGGACGCGGTTGCAGCACTCGCGGACATGACCGCTTCGTCATCAACGGTACTTCGTGGCGGTGAACTAGTCACGATTGCTTCGGCCGAACTGGTGCCCGGTGACATTTTGATCTTGAGCGAGGGCGATGCGGTCGGTGCAGATGCGCGCCTCATTTCCGCTAGCGCACTGCGTGTGGAGGAGGCGTCCCTTACCGGCGAATCAGAACCCGTCGAGAAGGATCCTGAGACCCTGACGAAGCTTGTGACCCTGGGAGACCGCGCAGACATGGTCTTCCGAGGTACCGCCATAACCCGAGGCGTCGGCCGGGCGATAGTCATTTCCACCGGAATGGAGACAGAGGTCGGCGCCGTCGCCACGCTACTCGATGAAACCGAACGCGAACCCTCGCCCCTGCAGGTAGAGATAGCCAAGATATCAAAGACGCTGGGCATACTGGTTATCATCATCGCCCTGGTGGTAATGGCTGCTATTGCGCTAATCAACGGAGTCCACTCAACCGAGGAAGCAGTGCAGATCCTCCTCCTCGGTGTGTCCCTGGCGGTTGCTGCGGTGCCGGAAGGACTACCAGCGATTCTCTCCCTCGTCCTCGCCATTGGAGTGCGCAAGATGGCGAAGAGAAACGCGGTGATGAAGAACCTGGACTCGGTCGAAACGCTGGGTTCTGTTTCCGTGATCTGCTCCGACAAAACGGGAACTTTGACGCGCAACGAGATGACTTTGAAGGAGGTCGTCACGGGGTCAGGCCGAGTCGAGTTATCCGGAGTGGGGTACTCACCAATCGGGACTTCGACCGTCATATCGGGGGACGAGGCGACGGTTCTGGACGAAGCGCGGGAGGCGCTGCTTGCCGGTTCTATCGCGAACAACGCAGGGCTGTTGCAGCGAGATGGTGAGTGGGAGATTGTCGGGGATCCGACGGAGGCGGCCTTCCTGGTGGCACTGCGGAAGGTTCCCGGTGCGAACGACGAACTCGACAGCTACGAGCGTAGAGCGGAGGCGCCTTTCGACTCTGAGCGAAAGATGATGTCGGTTCTGGCAGAGGACCCGACGGGTGAGGAGAAGCTGTACGCCAAGGGGGCTCCCGATCTGCTCATTGAGGACAGTGTTGCGGAACGTGTCGGCTCCGAGACCAGACCGCTTTCCGATGAACGACGGGAAGAACTGCAGCAAACTGTGACACAGCTTAGTGGACAGGGCTACCGCACCCTTGGGGTGGCCTCACGTGCGGCGGTAGCGGGGGAGATGGACTCTGATTCTCTCGGAGAGAATCCTGAGCGTGACCTGGTGTTCCTGGGGATAGTGGCAATCATTGACCCGCCGCGTAGCGAAGCTGTCGATGCGATCCGGGATGCTCACGCAGCTGGGATTTCGACCGTCATGATTACCGGAGATCACCCGGTTACTGCTTCACGAATTGCGACCGACCTGGGAATCGCGGACGGTGACGGAGACGTTACCGCGGTCACCGGCGCGCAAATCGAGGAAATGAGTGACGAGGAACTGTCCGAGGTCGTGAAGCAGACGCGGGTCTATGCCCGAGTCTCACCCGAGCACAAGCTCCGGATTGTCGATGCGCTCCAGGCAAACGGAAACGTTGTTTCGATGACCGGAGACGGGGTGAATGATGCTCCGGCCCTAAAGAGTTCAGATATCGGTGTTGCCATGGGCATCACTGGCACGGAGGTGACGAAGGAAGCTGCCGAGATGATCCTGGGCGACGACAATTACGCGACCATCGTTGCCGCAGTTCGCCAGGGTAGAGTCATTTTCGAGAACATCACGAAGTTCATCCGCTACCTGCTTTCATCGAACATGGGCGAGGTCGCGACCGTGTTCCTGGGAGTTGTGCTTGCAGGTGTGATTGGTCTTGCCGATCCAGCGAACCCGGGTGCTGCAGTGGTGCCATTGCTGGCGACACAGATTCTGTGGATCAACCTGGTGACCGACTCCGGACCGGCCCTCGCAATGGGCGTGGACCCAGAGATCGATGACGTTATGGCAAGGCCGCCAAGGGATATGAAGATTCGTATCATTGACTCTCACATGTGGACTCGAATTATCGGGATCGGTCTGGTCATGGGGATTTTGTCCCTGTTCGTCTTAGACATCAACCTGCCGGGTGGATTGGTGAGCGGCATGGAACATCTGCATCCGGTGGACCAGCAGTTAGCTGCGGCTCGAACCACGATGTTCACTGCCCTGGTGTTCATGCAGTTATTCAATGCCTTGAACTCCAGGTCTGACAAAGCCAGCGCCTTTCACCACCTGTTCACGAATCGCTGGCTGTGGATTTCTTTGGCGTTTGCGACGATCGCCCAGATCTTAGTTGTCGAAGTTCCGGTTTTGCAGAGCGCGTTCGGTACCACATCGGTTGCGCCTTCTCAGTGGTTCCTTGCCATAGGAGCGGGAGTCGTTGTACTGGGGTTTGAGGAGATAGTGAAGCTGATCCGCCGCAGGGCGACGGGTCCAAACTAGAGTTATTGGAAGAGGCCGGTGACAGCTCGAAGGGTGAATGACCGACTCGGCTAGGAGGTTCAAATGACCGCATCGACAATTATTGTCTCCGGCGCATCCGGATTGATCGGCACGTCTCTGGTGAAGTCCCTTCGAGGCGACGGCATTACGGTCAGAACACTTGTCCGCCGTCCTCCGCGAACCTCAGACGAGATTTGGTGGGATCCCGATGGGGGAGAAATTGATCCTGCTGAGCTTGCGGGTGCCAAGGCGCTAGTGAATCTCAACGGTGCCAGTATTGGCAAGTTGCCCTGGACTAAGCAGTACCGTCAGACACTGCGGTCTTCACGGCTTAATCCGACCCGAACTCTGGTCACGGCGATCCGTGAGTTGGACAAGGGGGCTCCCGCTCTGGTCTCGGCTTCTGCGGTCGGCTTTTACGGTGATCAACCAGGCGAAGTATTGACAGAGGCCAGTAGGCCCGGTCGAACGTTCCTTGCGGCCGTATGCGTCGAATGGGAGAAGGCGGCAGTCGCGGCGTCTTCTTTCACTCGAGTAGCACTGCTTCGAACCGCTCCCGTGCTTGACCTTGATGGCGTCCTGAAGCCCATGATCACCCTGACAAAGTTGGGACTTGGAGGCCCGCTCGGCAAAGGAACCCAGATTTGGCCCTGGATTTCGTTGGAGGACGAGGTGCGCGGCATCAGGCACGTCATTGATGCCGAGATTGAAGGACCGGTGAACCTGACCGGTCCTACCCGGGCCAGCGAGAATGACATAGGGCGCGCTATTGCCAGGGTTTTGCGTCGTCCCTACTGGTTCAAGACACCTGGCCCTCTCATCAAGGCCGTTATTGGTGCCGACCCGGCCGATTCTCTGCTTCTTTCCGACGCCGACGTACGCCCGGAAGTGCTGATCAATTCGGGATTCAAGTTCCGCCACGAAACCCCGACAGAGGCAATAGAAGCATCCCTGGGGTAGCGCAAGGAGCAGCCACAATAGCTGGTCTGCCCGCCGTTGCTTGGAATGGCGGATTCCTTGTCCGGCCTGTACGTGGGTTCAGTGAGGTTTGGTAACGTCGTCTAGTGCCTCATCTTGATGTCTCTTCGATTTCCTACACGCTCGCAGACGGCCGTCCGCTGCTGCGCGATGTTTCTCTACGCGGTGGGACGGGGGAGAGGGTCGCTTTAATCGGCGCGAACGGAGCCGGAAAGTCCACCCTGCTCAAGATCATCATTGGTGAGTTGGCTCCCGAATCTGGTTCGGTCACCATCGACGGCAACCTGGGGGTAATGCGGCAGTTCGTTACTGGCGGGACGGTCCACGAACTCCTCTTATCCATCGCTCCTCCCGCCATTCGCACGGCTGCCGCAAAACTCGCGCAAGCCGAAGCCAAGATGGGACTGAACAGCAACACCAAAACCCAGATGGCTTTCGCCTCGGCCATAACCGCCTGGGGAGATGCTGGCGGCTACGATACCGAAGTCCTCTGGGATACCTGCACCATTGCTGCCCTTGGTATCCCGTACGACCAGTGCAAGGACCGCCCGCTCACAACCTTGTCCGGCGGTGAACAGAAGCGCTTGGCGCTTGAGGCCGTGCTCCGCGGACCCGATGACCTGCTTCTTCTTGACGAGCCTGACAACTCGCTTGATGTTCCCGGAAAACGATGGCTTGAGGAGCAGTTGCAACTGACCGACAAGGGCATCCTTTACGTCAGCCACGACAGAGAGCTCCTGGCCCGCACCGCTACCTGCATTGTCACCCTGGAGCTCGGTGCCGCAGGGAATACTGCCTGGACCCACGTCGGTAGTTTCGAGACGTATCACGAGGCGAGGGTGAGCCGCTTCGAGCGTCTTGATGAACTTCGTCGACGGTGGGACGAGGAGCATACGAAGCTACGTCAGCTTGTGCAGATGTATAAGGAGAAGGCCGCCTACAACGACTCAATGGCTTCCCGCTACCGTGCCGCTCAAACTCGCCTTGCCAGGTTCGAGGAGATTGGCCCGCCGGAGGAACAGCCCCGGGACCAGAACCTTCAAATGCGTCTGAGGGGAGGGCGCACCGGCAAACGGGCGCTTTCCTGCACCAGCCTCGAACTCACCGGCCTGATGAAGCCCTTTGACTTCGAGGCATGGTACGGCGATAGAGTGGCCGTGCTCGGTTCGAATGGCTCCGGAAAGTCTCATTTTCTCCGCCTTCTGGCTGCCGGTGGTTCCGATCCCGAGATCGAACATGAACCGGTGAGTGACGTCAGTATCGAACCAGTGAGACACTCCGGAATCGCTAAGCTTGGTGCCCGAGTTCGCCCGGGTTATTTCGTTCAGAACCGGTCACGTCCGGACCTCGAAGGTAGGACGTTACTTGAGGTTCTTCACCGAGGCGATGAGCACCGCCAGGGCATGCCTCGTGAGGAAGCGAGTCGAGCACTAGCCCGCTACGAACTGGCGAAGGCTGCGGAGCAACACTTCGACACCCTCTCCGGAGGGCAACAAGCAAGATTCCAAGTTCTGCTTCTGGAACTGAGCGGGGCGACAATGCTGCTTCTTGACGAGCCCACCGACAACCTTGACTTGGTTTCCGCCGAGGCCCTGCAACACGCTCTCGAAGCATTCGAAGGAACCGTGCTTGCTGTCACGCATGACCGCTGGTTTGCCCGTGATTTCGACCGATATCTGGTATTTGGCTCGGACGGAAACGTCTACGAAAGCAGTGACCCAGTCTGGGATGAAACGCGGGTTGAACGCGACAGGACCTGAGGCTTCTATCGTTGCCTGATCAACTTGGCTTCGCGTTAGATTATGATCGCTGCTCTATCCCTTTGTCGTAACAAAGTCTTTCTTGAGGAAAGTCTCCGCGTTCTGATTTGGTTCGGCACCGGAGAGAACGGTGACCTTTTCGATCCTCTCGGCCCCCGTGAACTTCAGAAGGAAGTTATAGGGCCGAAAGTCGGCGGTACAGATAGTAGCGGGATCAGGGGCTACTAGTGTGACTTCAAGGGTGGTCTTCTCGATCTCCGCAGTTTCGATTTCCGGGGCGCATGCCTGTGAGCCAGACCCTCCGAGGACCAACTCGAGGCCTTCAACCGAATCGTTGCTGCCGTAGATGTAGCCGACTCCATTTGCCATGTCGGACGTGAACCAGTTGCCGTCGACAGACTCGACAGTCACCTTTGTATCTGAGTCGCCGGAGTCATCGTGTCCGGTGCTGTTGTTAAGTCCATTTCCGGAGCATCCGGTGAGCGCCCCTGCTGCAAGCGCAAGAAGGGCGGATGCTGCAAGTACACGTCTCATTTAGTGCTCCCGTCCTCAGGTTACTCAGCGGAGCCAAATCTACAGGTTGTCGTGTCCCGGCTACAAGTGCAAAATGGTCAGGACAAGTCGTCCAGTTGCTCGAAAATGTGGGGGAGCAACGGGCAGACCACTTCGAGAGAGTCCTCTACGCCGCCTCGCGATCCTGGAGCGTTCACGATGAGCACTCCTCCGGGTCCGCGGTGGGTAACCCCTACCAATCCGCGCGATAACGAAGCGAGCGGCGTCTTTCGTAGTCCGTTATCTCGGATCTGCTGGACAATGCCGTCCATCTGGACTTCAAGGAGGTTTGCCGTCGCCTCCGGCGCAATGTCACCCACGGCGATGCCTGTACCACCGACGGTGACGATGACGCGTGCCCCCTGTTCAACCGCATGTTTTAGCTCTACGACGACTTCGTCGAAAGATTCTCGGCAGTAAGCGACATTGGCCTCAGATACATGAATTCGTGCAACATCCAGAGTGCTAACTGCAACGGGTCCCGCTGTGTCTGTGCGATCTCCGTCCACTATGTCAGTGTTGATAACGATGACCGCACCGGGCAAATCACGGTCCATCTGACGTACCCGGCGTTCTTGCTTCTCCATTATCCAGTCCTTTGACGTTTTAGCTTAGTAATAGAGCCCTACGGATCGACATTCTTCAGAGAATTACCAAACGCCAGTCTCACGTAATTTTCCTTGAATCATCGGGATTAGACGGGGCCGTTTGGCCCTTTATAGGGTACTACTTGACTCGCGTTAAATACACGGTAGATTCCGTGTAAAACCGGTCAGGTGAGTCCGACTCGCCCTTCTCCTACCAGGAAACAGCGTGACTGAACACAATCTGAATCGCAACGGAGCTGATTCTGCGCCTCTATCCACAGAGCCTCTTGACACCCATGGGCGGGTACTAAAGGGATGGAACCCCGAAGATCCGAAGCATTGGGATCAAGGGATTGCGTGGAGGACACTGGCGATCTCTACATATTCGCTGTTCCTGGGATTCTGCGTATGGTTCATGGTTTCGGCAATTGCTCCGAAGCTCAACGAGATCGGCTTTGATCTCTCGGCCGCCCAACTCTATTGGCTAACCGCAATGCCGGGGCTTTCCGGAGGTTTGCTCCGCCTCGTCTTTATGGTGCTCCCTCCAATCATGGGCACCCGAAACCTGGTAGCGATGTCCTCGTTGCTCTACATCATTCCTATGGTGGGTTGGTTCTTTGCCGTGCAGGACACGACCACTTCCTTCGGCGTGTTAATGATGCTCTCAGCCCTATGCGGTATCGGAGGGGGAACGTTTTCTGGGTACATGCCTTCAACGGGCTATTTCTTCCCAAAGCGTCTGTCCGGGACCGCCCTTGCGCTGCAGTCGGGCGTTGCTAACCTCGGAATGTCGGTGATCCAGATCATCGGGCCGTGGCTCATGGGATTCGGACTGTTGGGCATTACGTTCATTGCACCAATGCGCTCTGAAGATGGCCCGCTCTGGGTGTTTAATGCCGCCATCTTCTTTGTGCCCTGGGCGATTGTTGCTGCTCTCCTTGCCTTCTTCTTCCTAAAGGATGTTCCGGTCAAGGCGAATATCCGCCAGCAACTCGACATTTTCTCTAACGCCAATACATGGTTCATGACTTTGCTGTATGTCATGACTTTCGGAATCTATTCCGGACTGGCCGCCCAGTTCGCGTTACTAATCAACAATAACTTCGGTAAGAATTCCGAGCTAGCCCTTCAGGGATTGGAGAACCTACCTTCCGGGATTACCTATGCATTTCTCGGTCCACTTATCGGGTCGATTGTTCGTGCACTGTGGGGTCCACTGTGCGACAGGTTCGGTGGTGCCATTTGGACATTTATCTCTGGCATCGGCATGGCATTGACCCTCGCGATCTGCGCGATTAACCTTAATCCCACCTCACAAGCCCAGTTCACGCCATTCCTCTGGGCGATGTTGGGTTTCTTCTTCTTTGCAGGGATCGGCAACGCTGGCACATTCAAGCAGATGCCAATGATCATGCCCAAACGCCAGGCAGGTGGTGCCATTGGCTTCACTGCGGCGATCGCGGCCTTTGGGCCCTTCCTAGTCGGTGTCGCCCTCGCTACGTTCTCTGCTCAGTCATTCTTTATCGGTTGTGTCGTCTACTGCGTCTTCTGCTCGGTTCTTTGCTGGGTGATGTACGCGCGCAAGAACGCACCGTTTCCTGGATGAGACATGAACACCAGAGTTCACCCTCGACTGACAAAGGAACAGATATGACGACTCCCAAGGACTCCTCGTTATTTGCGCTGGGCGCCCATCTTCGCCGAGGTGAAGCGTCCGATGATGCGCGGCAGATTTTTCTCACGGGTGGGAGGGAGGCTGATGTCTTCTATCGCCAGCGCTTCAGCCACGATAAAATCGTCCGTTCGACGCACGGGGTAAACTGCACGGGCTCGTGTTCATGGAAGGTGTACGTCAAGGACGGCATGATCACATGGGAGTCACAAGAAACTGACTACCCGACCACCGGCCCTGACATGCCGGAGTACGAACCACGCGGATGTCCGCGTGGAGCCGCGTTTTCCTGGTACGAGTATTCTCCGACCAGAATTCGTCACCCCTACGTTCGTGGGACTCTTCTCGATGCCTATCGTGCGGCCAAGAAGCGTACCGGTGATCCAGTCGACGCGTGGCATCAGGTCATATCGGACCCACCGACTGCCAGAGCCTACAAATCGGCGCGAGGTAAGGGCGGAATGGTCCGCACCACATGGGAAGAAGCAATGGAGATCGTCGCTGCCGCGCATACCTCCACCATCAAAGACTTCGGACCTGATCGAGTAGCGGGATTCTCGGTTATTCCCGCAATGTCGATGATCTCTTACGGCGCTGGTTCGCGGTATATGGAACTCATGGGCGGGTCAATGCTCTCTTTCTATGACTGGTACGCTGACCTTCCCCCAGCATCTCCGCAGGTTTTCGGCGACCAGACTGACGTCCCAGAGTCTGGAGACTGGTTCAATGCAGACTACCTGATTATGTGGGGTTCTAATGTTCCATTGACCCGCACCCCCGACGCTCATTTCATGACTGAGGCGCGCTATCACGGACAAAAAGTTGTTGTGTGCTCGCCAGATTTTGCCGACAACACCAAGTTCGCCGACGAATGGCTACGCGTCCATCCCGGCACGGACGGCGCACTCGCTTTCGCGATGGGCCACGTCATTCTGACGGAGTTCCACGTAAAGCGCCAAGAGAGGTTCTTCCTCGACTACATGGCGCGAAATACGGACTCGCCGTTCCTTCTGACCCTTGAGACCGAGTCGGACGGGCGGGTTACGCCAGGAAAGTTTCTAACTGCCTCTGATGTCGGTGGTGAGCTTGCCCAGAGCGAGTCTGCGGATTTCCGACTCTTGGTCATGGATAAGGATGGCAGTGTCAAGGATCCAGGAGGCACTCTCGCTGATCGCTTCGGTCCCGATGGTCTTGGCAAGTGGAACCTTGACATGGACGGGATTGATCCACTGATCTCACTTTACGAACCTGGCTGCGAGACCGCCGAGATCTCGCTTCCTCGTTTCGATCTGGTCGGTGAGGCAGGCGACGGTGCTATTGGTTCTGGGGTGGTCACCCGTGGCGTGCCGGTTCGACGTGTTGCAGGAAAGATAGTCACTACCGTGTATGATTTGTTGCTCGCGAACTACGGTGTAGTTCGCGATGGGCTGCCTGGAGACTGGCCCGCAGGGTACGACGATCCTCATACTCCCGGCACTCCAGCATGGCAGGAGGAACTGACCGGAGTTCCCTCCAAGGCAGCAGAGCGGATTGGCCGCGAGTTTGCACAGAGTGCTCTGGATTCGGGCGGACGGTCGATGATCCTCATGGGAGCCGGAACAAACCACTACTTTCACTCGGACACTATTTATCGCACCATGCTCGCTCTCACGTCCATGTGCGCGACCCAGGGTAAAAATGGCGGTGGTTGGGCGCACTACGTCGGACAGGAGAAGGTCCGTCCGATCACAGGATGGCAGCAATATGCAATGGCCCTGGATTGGCAGAGACCGGCCCGTCAAATGATTGCCACAGGATTCTGGTACCTAACCACAGATCAGTGGCGCTACGATGCGGGTCGCGTTGACCGGATTTCCTCTCCGCTTGCAAGGGGAGACCTCGCTGATATGAGTTTTGCGGACTCTCTGGTGGAAGCGACCAAGCGAGGATGGATGCCGGGATATCCGCAGTTCAATAAGTCATCCTTGGTGCTAGCTGACGAAGCCAAGGCTGCCGGAATGGTGCCGGGGGAGTATGTGGCGATGGAGCTCGCTGCGGGAAGGCTTGAGTTTGCTATCGAAGACCCGGACGCCTATCAGAATCACCCAAAGGTGCTGTTCAACTGGCGTACCAATCTTCTTGGCTCCTCGGCGAAAGGAACAGAGTTCTTCCTGAGGCACATGATCGGGGCCGACAATGACGTTCAAGCTGAGGAACTGCCCGACGGTCGGCGTCCCTCAACCATTCGATGGCGCGATGAGGGAGCAACGGGCAAGCTCGATCTCATGGTGACTGCCGATTTCCGCAACACTTCTACGACACTCCACTCAGATGTCGTTCTTCCTGCTGCCACCTGGTACGAGAAACACGATATTTCTTCGACCGACATGCATCCGTTTATGCACACCTTCAACCCAGCGATTGAACCACCGTGGGATGCCCATACCGACTATGAGCTTTTCCAGGAGCTCGCTGATCTGGCCTCGCAACTGGGAGCGAAGCATCTGGGAACTCGCATGGATCTGGTCGCTGTGCCCCTCAATCACGATACTCCCGACGAATTGAACTCGCCTCACGGGATTGTTCCGCGGCGCGAGGACGCCGGATGGGTCCCCGGTGTCACCATGCCGAAAATCGTTCCCATTGAGAGGGACTACGCGAAGATCGCAGAGAAGTTCAACGCTATTGGACCCCTCCCAGAAAAAGTTGGGATGGCAACGAAAGGTGTCCCGTTCCAGCCAGGTGTTCAGATTGAGGAGTTGGGTAGACGAAACGGCGTGATCACAACGTCAATCGGTGAACGGCCAGCCCTGGACACGGCGATCAAGGCTTGCGAAATGGTTCTGACTCTATCGGGTACGACCGATGGCAAGGTATCCGTTCAGGGTTGGAAGAACCTCGCGAAGCGTACCGGACACGACGCGTCCGCATTAGCGACTGGTGATGAAGGAAAGCTTATTAAGTACAGTGATATTGTCTCCGCGCCAGTGGGTGTAGTGACCTCGCCCGAGTGGTCAGGATCCGAACACGGAGGGCGTCGCTATACCGCTTTCGCCATTAATGTGGAGCAGTCAAAGCCGTGGCACACGCTGACCGGGCGAATGCACTACTTCCTCGATCACGACTGGATGCGAGAGATGGGAGAGCAGCTTCCGGTGTTTCGGCCGCCTGTAGACATGGTTCACCTCTATGGAGAGGCTGGTCCTGGTGAGATCCTGGAGGATGGTCGCGGACAGGCAGAAGTAGCGGTGCGCTATCTGACCGTTCACAATAAGTGGGCCATTCACTCGCAGTATTACGACAATCTCCATATGCTCACACTGGGTCGTGGCGGACAGACCGTATGGATGAGTCCACAAGACGCGGACAAAATAGGGGTGCGGGACAACGAGTGGATTGAAGTCCACAACCGCAATGGAGTGGTTACCGCCCGAGCGATCGTCTCGCACCGGATGCCTGAGGGCACAGTATTTATGCACCACGCTCAAGAGCGAACGATGAATACTCCGTTGAACGAGTCCACTGGGAAGCGCGGAGGGACACACAACTCCCTCACCCGTATCCTCATCAAGCCCTCTCACCTAATCGGCGGGTATGGACATTTCACATACGCATTCAACTACATCGGCCCCACGGGAAATCAACGTGACGAAGTCGCCTTGATTCGTCGCCGTAGCCAGGAGGTGCAGTTCTGATGAGAGTCATGGCTCAGATTGCGATGGTCATGAACCTAGACAAGTGCATCGGCTGCCACACGTGTTCCGTGACATGCAAGCAGGCATGGACCAACCGAGAGGGCACGGAGTACATGTGGTTCAACAACGTGGAGACGCGCCCCGGAGTCGGTTACCCGAAGCGTTGGGAGGACCAGGAACACTATCGAGGGGGCTGGGTCCGCAAGGACAACGGCAAGCTCGTTCCGCGTCAAGGAGGCAGACTTAAGGGCCTCGCCAATATCTTCGCTAACCCAAATCTGCCCGCGCTTGATGACTATTACGAGCCGTGGACATACGAGTATGACAAGTTGCTTTCCGCCCCTAAGAACTCTGCGTCGCTGCCGGTTGCCCGCGCTAAGTCGCAAATGACCGGCGAGTACATCGACGCACCTCAGTGGGGTCCGAACTGGGACGATGATCTCGGCGGCTCAATGGAGACAATGCACCAAGACCCTGTCATCGAGAAAAGTGGTGCCACCGTCAAGGCGGAAATAGAGAAAGCCTTCATGTTCTACCTTCCGCGAATTTGCGAACACTGTCTGAATCCCACGTGTGTCTCGGTGTGTCCTTCGGGAGCAATGTATAAGCGCGTGGAGGACGGCATCGTCCTGGTCGACGAGGATCGTTGCCGTGGCTGGAGGATGTGTGTCTCTGGTTGTCCCTACAAGAAGGTGTATTTCAACCACACCACTGGCAAGGCGGAGAAGTGCACACTGTGTTACCCGCGCTTGGAGATCGGGGAGCCAACCGTGTGCTCAGAAACCTGCGTGGGTCGGCTTCGCTATCTTGGGGTCCTTCTCTACGACGCGGATCGCGTGGGAGAGGTGGCGGCCACGGAAAATGATGAGGACCTGTATCAAGCGCAGTGCGACATCATTCTAGATCCCGCTGATCCGGAAGTAATCGAGGCTGCATTGCGCGGCGGTGTTCCGCGTTCGTATATTGAGGCGGCGCAAGACTCGCCGATATATGCGCTGATCCACGAGTACCAGGTTGCGCTCCCACTTCACCCCGAGTTTCGCACTCTTCCTATGGTCTGGTATGTCCCTCCACTCTCACCGATCGTGGACGAGGTGAGCGCCGAGGGAGCCGATGGGGAAGACGCAAAAATTCTTCTTACTGCTATTTCCCGTATGCGAATCCCGCTTGAGTACCTGGCTGGACTCTTTACCGGAGGCAATCTTCCCGCAGTCGAACTGTCACTGCGAAAGCTTGCGGCAATGCGCTCATATATGCGCGACATTCACTTGGGACAGGAGCCCCAAGAAGAGGTTGCCCGCGCAGTCGGGATGAACGGGGAAAAGATCCAAGCGATGTACCGCCTCCTCGCCATCGCGAAGTACGAGGACCGCTACGTTATTCCGACGACTCACCCAGAAATCGAAAGGTCACTAGACGACTTCCGTTGCTCGCTTGACGGGGTTGGCGGAGTGGGAATGGGTGGCCCATCGCAGTTCTCCGGCCGCAAGGTGATGGTCGATTTGCTACCGAGAAGGCCTGAGTAGGAGTTCGTCATGCCACAGACGCAGATGGCTACGGCAAGGAACCGGAATCGTATCGTAAATCATGGGCTTCCCCGTGCAATAGTTCCTGTTCCGGTGAATAGAGCCGAACGTCAGGTTGTGTTCATGGGTGCATCATTACTTCTGGACTATCCCGGAGAGACATTCGACGCGATTCTCACTGCCGTCTCCACCGCTACCGCGGAGCTACCTGTTCCGCTCGCGGAAGAGTTTGCCTCGTTCATCCATTGGGCGAGAAAAGCGGGCCGTCGCCACGTGGAGGAAGAGTACGTCCGGACCTTCGATGAGCAACGTCGATGTGCCCTCGAACTGTCATATTACGCGGTCGGTGATACGCGTCAGCGCGGTCAGGCACTCCTGGCATTTCGCGAGCTACTTAAAGCGGTCGGGTTCGAACAGAACGATCAAGAACTACCCGATTACCTCCCTACAATCCTGGAGTTGTGCGCCAAGTCTGATGATGTGGTTGTCGACAATGTGCTTCCGGCCCATCGCGAGGGACTGGAGGTCCTTCGCACGGCGCTGTTTCAGCGGTGCTCGCCGTGGGCCGACATCATTACTGCGGTGTGCGAAGTTCTTCCTTTGATAGATGACGACACGCGAGAGCGCTACCAAAACCTCATCCGCCAGGGTCCTCCGGGAGAACTGGTTGGCATCCGTGATCTACCGTTCCCGGCCGTCAGGAGGCATTCCTATGACAACGCTTGACGTCTTCGTCTGGGCTGTGTTGCCCTACATCTGCCTAGTGGTGTTTATCGTTGGTTTGATTTGGCGGTGGCGTACAGACCAGTTCGGGTGGACCAGCCGCTCGTCGCAACTGTACGAGTCAAGAATCCTTCGGTGGGGCTCACCGTTGTTTCATCTAGGAATTCTCATGGTGCTGGCGGGACACGTTATGGGACTATTGGTTCCCAAGTCCTGGACTGATGCTGTGGGGATAAGCCAGCATGCCTACCATCT